>ERZ836441.48-NODE-48-length-127547-cov-9.910041_pt1 | contig 127547 bp, 84 predicted proteins | sample MGYA00519686_ERZ836441 | MGnify/ENA primary metagenome ERZ836441 (study PRJEB31850, sample SAMEA3708800) | human gut metagenome | biome: human gut; feature: human-associated habitat; material: faeces | place: China | collected 2014 ...
TGTTGCTCAGGTACTTAAAAAAAATATTTTATAATAGTGTTGCGGAATTAAGGTTTATATTTTAAAGAAAGGACCGAGAAAGGGGAATTTACTTCCAGAGGGATACAGATACTCTTCTTTTGGGGACTCGGTCTTTTTTCTACTATCTGGTTTTTGGTACGGGTTATTCCGAAACCTTCCCGTGCCAGTTATCCATGTATGCAGACAGCGGCACCACTGATGTCTGCATTTGTCATGTACTTACTCTCGTTCACGGGAGTCTGGGTGAGTCTGCGTCAGTTGCGTGAAGCATTCCGTAACCGGAAAGTAGTGGTAGGGGTTTTTGCTTTTGCAGGTTTTTGTTTCTTCGGTGCTTTGATGTTGGTAGAAAATAGCACTGACATGCTGGCACAAACTTTTCTTCCGACTAGAGAACCGCGTATGGCATGGGGTAAGAATAATCCGGTGGGGGAGGCGAAAGGTATTTATCCGGGTCGGGTGGTATGGACTCATGCGCCGGGTGCTGCTACGTGGAAGAAAGGGGAGGGCTTTTGGTTTGAAGATCGTTGGAATAATCAGGCAGATGCCGACTGGCTTCTAAACCAGTCTCTCTTGTCCTTGACCGGAGAGAAAAAAGAAAAGGCAGCCTGGAAATCCCTTTTTATTTATTTCAATCAACAGCATGATAAGGGGCAGCGTGGATATAAGAAAGGAGAAAGAATTGCTATCAAGATTAATCAGAATAATACTTTCTCCCATGAAGATTGTGAGCAGTTGAATGCTTCTCCGCATCTGACGCTTGCCTTGCTTCGTAGTTTGGTGAATGACGGCGGAGTGCCTCAGGAGCAAATCACAGTATTTGATGCCAGCCGTTTTATTACGAAAGCTCTTTATGATAAATGTCATGCCGAATTCCCCGGTGTTGTATATCTGGATAATGAAGGAGGAAACGGGCGTACCCAATCTACCTATACGGCAGATGCAATTCCATATTCAACTGATAATGGCCGTTTGGCGCGAGGATTGGCAAACTGTGCACTTGAGGCTGATTACCTGATCAATATGGCATTGCTGAAAGGGCATGGCGGACAGGGAGTAACACTCTGTGCGAAAAACTGGTATGGAGTAACGGATATCAACCGTGACTTCCGTAAAAATCAGCATAACAATTTCAATCAGGATCGTGGGGGAAAGCCGCGCTATATGACCTTTACCGATTATATCGCACATAAGGATCTGGGACAAAAGACAATGCTCTTTCTGATAGATGGTCTGTACGGTTCGGAAAAGGTGAACGGAGTGCCTTCCGGTAAATGGAAGATGTCACCGTTTAATGGAGACTGGCCTTGCTCACTTCTGGCTTCCCAGGATCCGGTAGCCATTGATGCAGTGGGCATTGATTTTCTGAGTGCAGAGTTTCCGCGTATGGCCGATGTGGATTATTGCGATATGTATCTGGTGGAGGCAGCTCTGGCAGACCGTCCGTTATCCACTACTTTCTATGATCCGGAAAGAGATGGTACAGGAGTTGGCAGTCTCGGAGTCTTGGAACATTGGAATAATCCGGAAGAAAAGAAATATAGCCGTAATATGGGGAAAGACATTGGAATAGAGTTACTCTATTTACATAAATAAGACACTGTCTGCTTGGTTGAGACGATTTTTCAAGTATTTGATGAAATACTGATAATCGTCTCTTTTTTATCTGCCTATTTTTGTAACCATGAAAGATAATCCTTTATATCTAATGAAATGAATACAAAAATAAAAAGATGGTTTTTTAAGACTTGTCCGAAGAGTGGACGAATCGTTGGAATCAACAAGAAAAATGTTATTTTGAAGGTTTGCTTTCCTCTGTTCGGATTAGCTGCTCTGATTTGGTTTCTGATACGGGTAGTACCCAAACCTTCCAGAATAGAATATCCTTGTCAGCAAATTGCTGCTCCTATCGCTTTCTCTTTTGTAGCTTTCATCAGTAGTACATTGGTTGGGTTTGGTACGTGGAAACGTTTCAAATTCTTGTGGCATTCCCGTCGGTTCTATATGGGGCTATCCGTATTGGCAGTCGGTATATTATTATCGGGTACATTATATATAATGTCAGTGGATAATTCTCTGATGGGGCAGGTCATTCGTAAGCAGATAGATAATGGTACTGATATGGGACGTTTTGTGCCTATTGATGCTCCCAACACTCCGATGGGAGTAGCCAGAGGAATTCATCCGGGGCGGGTGGCATGGGCACATGATCCGAAGGCGGCTGCCTGGGATGGAAAAAGAGGACTTTATTCGGATCCGGATAATAATAGTCAGACACGTGTCGATGATATGATGGAGGGAGTGATCATTGCGCTGACCCGCCAAAATACGATTGATAAGGCATGGGATGAATTGTTCAGAACCTTTAATTATAAGAAAGGTAAGGGAGCAGTAAAGTATAAGAAAGGTGAGAAGATTGCTATCAAGATTAATCTGAATGACAATGGTGGAACTAATATCATTGATGCTACTCCACAGTCAGTGTATTCTTTGCTGCATCAATTGGTGGATATAATGAAAATTCCCCAGAATTGTATTACAGTATATGATGCACAGCGTCGGGGTATTTCGGCTGTTTACGATTATGTACAACCGGTTTATCCAAATGTCAATTATCAGAATTGGGGAGGATTTGTTCCTGATGTAATTCGTTATTCCAGTGAGATTACCGATGCCGGTGCCAGAAGTTTGGCACGTGCGGCTTATGAAGCCGACTATATGATTAACATGGCATTAATGAAAAGACATTCCGAACCAACCGATAAATGGCGGGACAGTGCCGGACAGACAGCTATAACGGCTACCGGTAAGAATCAGTTCGGTTCGATAGGCAATGTGCCGCCTTTGCATCTTTCTATTCGTGACTGGTCTTCCTTCCGTGGTATGGGCACTTATAACTGCATTGTCGATCTGATGGCTCACGAACGTATAGGCGGAAACACTTTGGTGTATCTGGTGGATGCTATGTACGTAAATCCCAAGCATAACGGGAAAGCGGTACGTTTCCAACTTCCCCCGTTCAATAATGGCTGGACCTCCAGTTTCCTGGCTTCCAATGATCAGGTTGCCATCGAATCAGTGGTACTTGATTTTATTTATTCGGAACTTCCTTTATGTGCCAATGCCGACAATTTTCTTCATGAGGCGGCGAATATAGGGAATCCTCCTTCGGGAATAGCTTATATTGGAAAAGAGCAAGGTAGCCTGGGAGTACATGAGCATTGGAATAATCCAACGCACCGGATGTACAGTCGTAATCTGGGTACAGGTAAAGGGATTGAATTATACAGGGTTCCGTTGGATGAAAAGCGTCCGGCAATAGAATACTTCTACGCAGATAAAAATGCCTTGCATTATAAAACATCCCATGCAGATGAAGTGCGATTGAATGGTAAACATCTGGAAGTTGCAGAAGGCGTCATTCCTTTGTCTATTTCTAAGACGGCTGAGTTTAATCTGGAGACTTTGGCAAAGGGAAAGGTAACATCTTCACAACGTGTAGTGGTACGTCGTTTGAAGAATATAGAGATATGCCAGGCTAAAGATATGGAAAGACAGGGCTCTGCATCCTTGAATGAGGATGGTTCGGTAGAATTCAAAGGCGAGAAAGGAAGTTCTGAAGGAAGTGTGAGTTGGAAAGTCAACATTCCACATAAAGGTGAATATTATTTGGTAGTATCTTATGCGGGTGGCAATCCGGTTCCTTCTTACTTATATATTAATGGAGAGAAAAGAAGTGAGAATATCGGTTATTTGGCTACATTTGGTGGGAAACGCGGAGAGTTTGTATTCCCTGTAGCGTTGGCTCAAGGTACCAATGAATTGCGTTTGGAACATCCGGGACGGCGCAGTAACAGGATCTATACAGTGAATATTGCAAAGGAAATTAAATAGTTAACTTACATATACTAACCATGAAAACGAAAAGGAATTTATTACTGTTGTTAATGTTACTTGTTCTGCCATTTACGTTGCAGGCTGAAACATTTAATGTAAAGAAGTACGGTGCTCGGGGAAACGGCAAAAAGATGGATTCACCCGCTATCCAGAAAGCAATTGATGCTTGTCATAAGGCAGGTGGTGGAACGGTACTTGTGCCTGCCGGAACCTATTTGTCGGCTACTATCGTGCTAAAAGATAATGTGACTTTGCATTTGGAGAAAGATGCTCTTATTCTGGGCACTACCGATTATAAAGCTTACGATAACCTTGATCCTTTTACCGAAGGTCTGGGCATTGATGTCGGTTGGGCATTATTGGTAGCGGTAGATGCTAAAAATGTTGCTTTGGAGGGTGAAGGTGCTATCGATGGTCAAGGCTCAGCTTTGAAAGAACGGCATATAAAAGTAGATACCCGGCCGGAAGGCCAGCGTTGGGGATTGCGCCCTTTCTTGCTTCGTTGGGTACGTTGTGAAGGTGTGCGCGTGGAAGGAGTTACTTTAAAATATGCAGGTGCCTGGACTTCCCATTATTTCCAATGTCGTAATGTGAATATCCACAATGTGACGATACGCAGTTTTGGAGTAGCTCATAATGATGGTATTAATATTGATGGTTGCCAGCATGTACGTATTAGTAATTGTGATATTGTCAGTGGCGACGATGCTCTTTGTTTTAAGACTACTGCCAGCAAAATGGGATGTGATGATATCATTGTTACGGATATGAAGTTGAAAAGTAATCAGGCGGGCATTAAGATGGGAACAGAATCCATGGCAGGATTTGAGAACATCAAGATCAGCAATTGTCATATTTACGATACCAAGAATGGAGGTATTAAGTTATTCTCTGTAGATGGGGCCCATCTGCGTAATGTGGAAATCTCTGATATCACAATGGACGAAGTACGTACTCCGATGCTGTTTCGTTTGGGTGCCCGCCTTAGTGTTTTTCGCAAAAAAGAAGACCGTCAGCAACCGATTGGAGTCTTTGAAAATGTGACGATTCGCAACGTAAAGGCAGTGGCTGCCGATAAGGCTCAACTGACACCTCCTTCCGGCATCCTGATTACAGGTATTCCCGGACACTATATCACAAACCTGACTTTGGAAAATATTCATATTCGTTTATTGGGTACAGGAACTCCTGAAGATGCCTTGTCTCAGGTGCCTGAAGCTATAGACAAATATCCTGAAGTGAAAACTTTCGGACCTAAGATTCCGGCATACGGGGTATGGGCACGCCATGTGAAAGGATTGAAACTGAAAAATGTTACGTTTGAGTTGAAGAATCCCGATGCTCGTCCTGAGATTATTTGTGAAGATGGGGATATACAGATTTACAAATAATCGGTGATTATGCGAAAAACTATTTGTGCAATATTGATGGGGTCTTGTACCTTGGCTTATGCCAATGCACAGACACTGTTTCCGGTCACCAGTCCGGATGGCTCTATTTCTTTGGTGTTGAAACTAAAAGAAAAAGGACTTTATTATGAAGTAGAGAAAAACGGAGTGAAGGTATTGGTAGAGTCGCCTGTGCGTCTGACCATAGATGAATCGGAACTTTGTAATTCGGTCGATGTTCTGTCTTCAGATACATATAAGACGGATAATACCTATCCTATCCGGGGCAGTCATTCTTTGGCGGTAGATAGAAGCAATGGACAAATTATCAAGTTACGAAATAGTAGTTTGAAGACTGATTTCTCTTTGGAGGCGAGAGCTTATAACGATGGTGTCGCTTTTCGGATGATACTTCCCGGTAAGCAGGGAGAAATAAGAACGCCGGATGAACATACATTATTTACATTGCCGGTGGGGAGTACGGTGTGGTATCATGATATGTATTGTCACTATGAAGGTATCCACCAGAGAAAGGATATCTCTGAAATTATGCAGGGAGAATGGGCTGCTCCTCCGGTAACGGTGCAATTGCCGGGAGAATCCGGTTATCTTTGCATAACAGAATCCGCTTTGATGAATTATGCCGGTATGTCATTGCAGGCAAATGGTAAGAATGGTTTTGAAACGAAACTGGGACATGCGCAACCGGCCGGATATCCTTTTGCCCATGATTATAGTCTGGCGGAAGCTCGGCGGTTATCGAAACCGGCAGCTTTGGCAGCTACTATAATAACTCCCTGGCGTACAATCATAATAGCCGATAATCTGAATGAGTTGGTGAATTCCGATTTGATAACCAACTTGGCTCCGGCACCGGATAAACGACTATTCCCCAAAGGAATAAATACGGACTGGATTAAACCGGGACGTTCCGTATGGTGCTGGCTGGATGGTGGAGCACGGACAGTGGAGGGAATGAAAGAATTTTCTAAACTGGCCGGAGAATTAGGGTTTGAATATAATACGGTAGATGCTTTTTGGTATCGTTGGACAGATGAACAGTTAAAAGAACTAGTGGATTATTCGGCTCAGTTTGGAGTTAAAATCTGGTTATGGCGTCACGGCCGGGATATGCGTGATCCTAAAAAACGCAGAGAATTGTTTGAACGCTGTCACAGATTAGGAGTTGTCGGCTTGAAACTTGACGCGTTCTCACATGAGTCGAAAGAATTTGTCGATTTATATCAGTCATGTCTGAAAGAAGCGGCGGAATATAAACTGATGCTAAACATTCATGGCAGTAATAAACCGACGGGTGAAGTGCGTACGTGGCCGAATGAGATGAGTCGTGAAGGTATTCGTGGCTTGGAATATGGGAAAAATCAGTATGAGTGGAGCACGCATAATACAACCTTGCCTTTCACTCGTCTGGTAGCGGGAGCCGGAGATTATACACCCGTTATTTTTGGAGAACGTCGTTTGGAAACGTCATGGGTACATCAGTTAGCTACGGCACTTGTTTTCAACTCTTCTGTCATATTCTTCGGTTCACACCCGAAAGCGATGTTGGATAATCCAGCTGTGAAATTCTTGAAGCAAATACCTGCTACCTGGGATGAGACGGTGGTATTGCCATCCAGTCGGATAGGTGAGGTTGCGGCATTTGCACGAAGAAGCGGAAAGACTTGGTTTTTGGCTGTGCTGAATGGACAAGAGGAATGTTCCCTGCAATTTCCTTTATCATTTTTGGGTGACGGATGGTATGAAGGAATGGTTTTGAATGATCGGCCGTCTGATGCTGCCGCTATCAAGACAGAACGTGTCTTCTGTAGAAAATCTGATGCTTTGACGGGACACATGCGTACAGGGGGTGGATATATTGTGATGTTTACTCCTCAAGAATAATTAATGATTAATGATGAATACCATGAGAAAACTATTGAGAGCAGCAATGTTGCTGTTGGCGGTATTAATGGCCGCTTGTACGGCTCCCGATACATGGGAGTTGGTGTCCAAGGACAATAATATCCGTTTCGTCCTGGCAAACAAAAAGGATAAAGGTGAAGTAAATCTTTGCTATTCCGTTTATTATAGGGATACGCTGGCAGTAGAGAAATCTCTTTTAGGGCTGGTTATGGATAATTGTGAGTATGGAAAAGACGCACAATTTGTTTCCGCTTCTGCAGTGAAAGATATTTCTAATGTTTATCAGTTAAAATCCGGTAAGAAATTGAATACTACGGATGAGTGCCGTGAGCAGATTTTTACTTTCCGTACCAAAGAAGACAAATTGTTTAATTTGATTGTAAGGGTATATAATGACGGAGTCGCTTTCCGTTATGAACTACCCGGAGAGGCTGGACAGATGCACACCATCCAGACCGAGCATACAGAATTTGCCGTGCCCGTAAATGGAAAAGCGTGGATACACCCGTATGACTGGAACGATCGTCATAAACCGAGCTATGAACAATATTGCCGGAGTGAAATAGATATCCGTTCGGAATGTGGGCATGGGCGTGGTTGGGCATTCCCTATGCTATTCAATACCAACGGAATCTGGATGATGATCACAGAAGCTCATCTGAATGGCTCATATCCTGCTACTCATATAGATAATGCCGGAACAGATAAAGCATATAAAATCCGCTTTCCGGAACCGGATGAGCCAATTGTACCGGATGCAGTAGAGCCGGTATCAGAATTACCGTGGTTCACTCCTTGGCGTGCCATTATCATAGGGGATGATCTGAATACCATATTCCAGACACAAATGGTTTCACATCTGAATCCTGCATCTGTAGTAAGCGATGAATCCTGGATAGAGGCCGGACGCGCTTCATGGAGCTGGTGGTCTAATGGCAGCACTCCCCGTGATTATAAAGCACAACTGAAATATGTGGATCTTAGTGCAGAAATGGGTTGGGAATATATGCTGATTGATGTCGGCTGGCAAAACATGGGCAACGGTGGCACTATGGAAGATGTAGTGAAATACGCACAGAAGAAAGGAGTGGGGGTCTGGTTATGGTACCATTCCGGTGCAGGGCGTGACAACGACTCTATACCGACGCATCGTCTGATGAGTGATCCTGAATTACGTCGTGCAGAAATGAAACGCATCAGTGAAATTGGAGTGAAAGGAATCAAGGTCGATTTCTTTGATACAGACAAACAACGTATTATCCAACTTTATCCGGCTTTATTGAAAGATGCCGTGGACAATCATTTGCTAGTAGATCTTCATGGTGCCACTTTACCCCGTGGCTTTGAACGTACGTATCCGAATATGCTGACTACGGAAGCTATCCGGGGTGCAGAAACCCTGGGACGTCAGGAACGTTGCGACCAGGCGGCAAAACATAATGCTACTGTACCTTTCACACGCAATGTAGTCGGTTCGATGGATTACACTCCGGTGACTTTCTCTGATAAAGTACGCCAAGGGGTACCTGCTATACGTAAGACAACTATGGGGCATCAGTTGGCTCTGGCAGTAGTCTTTGAATCAGGTTTTCAATGTTTTGCTGATAAGGCGGAGTCTTATCTTTCTCTACCGGAACAACCGAAACAATTCCTGAAAGAAGTACCCGCTGCCTGGGACGAAAGTATCCTGCTGGCTGGTTATCCTGCTGATTATGCTGTTGTGGCTCGTCGTTCCGGTGATGTCTGGTATATTGGCGGTATCAGTGGTAAGGAAGAGGAACGTGAAATAGAATTTACCTTGCCTGCCGGATGTGAAGGTAAACCATTCACTATGATTATAGATGGAAAAGATAAGGATAGTTTTGACTACACGCCTGTGGAGAATATGAACGGAACGGTAAAAGTGAAGGTACTTCCGAATGGTGGCTTTGCTGGTATAATCCGATGAAATGAGAATAACACTATTATAATAAAATGAAGAGAATGAAGAAGATTTTGATTGTAGGGGCAATGGCTTTGTTGATGCTATGTCCTGCTAAAGCACAGATAGCCTGGCAGCAAGTGGAGCCTGGCGTTTGGAAAGGCGTGGTAGGTACTCCTGAAGAGTATTCATTACTGGGAGTGGCCGGTGTCACACCGCAAAAGGAAGGTTTTGCCCGCTTACCGGAGGTGACATTACCCCAATTAGCGAATGAAATTGTGGGTTCCATACAGGATGGTAAAACAAGTCTCCGTATTCCTTTGCAACGTAAGGAGCAATTGTACGGCTTTGGACTGAACTTCCAGACGGTACACCAGCGTGGCAAGATTCTGAACCTGCATGTAGACCATTACGGTGGACGTGACAACGGACGCACACATGCTCCTGTTCCCTTTTACATTTCCAGTTCCGGTTATGGGGTACTGATCAATTCGGCACGTTATCTGACGGTGTATGCTGGTAGCGGCGCACGTAAGGATAGTCCGAATGCTCCGGTAGCCAAGGATCGTAATCTGGATAAGACCTGGACATCCGCTCCTTACTCGGATGCCGTTTCTATCTTGGTTCCTGCCCCGGGTGCAGAAATTTATCTGTTTGCCGGACCTACTCCTATGGATGTTGTCCGTCGTTATAACCTGCTCTGTGGAGGTGGTACATTGCCTCCGCGCTGGGGATTGGGCTTTACGCAACGTACAAAGAAGCTCTATACAGCTGAAGACGTGAAGAACGAAGCGGATGAGTTTGAACAACGCGGTTTCCCGTTGGACTTTATCGGACTGGAACCGGGCTGGCAAAGCAAAGCGTATCCTTGTACCTTTGAGTGGGACGCTACCCGCTATCCTGATCCCGCCGGCTTTGTGAAAGATATGTTGGCTAAAGGAGTACGCATCAACTTATGGACAAACCCATACGTATCTCCCGATTCAAAGATATATAAGGAAATGTATCCGGTAAGTGGCTCACACACCGTATGGTGTGGTATCGTGCCCGACTTGGCAGGCGAGAAAGCCCGCAAAATCTGGATGGATAAACTGGAACAGGAACATGTGAATATCGGTGTCAGCGGTTATAAAGTGGATGAAGTAGACGGATACGACCGTTATTTGTGGCCGGATGTAGCTACTTTCCCCAGTGGAATTGCTGCCGAGCAGATGCGCCAGACTTATGGTTTGTGGGTACAACGCACTACTGCGGAATTGTACAAGAAACGTAATCAACGTACCTTCGGATTGGTTCGCGCATCGAATGCCGGTGCTGCTTCCTTTCCCTATGTGATTTATAATGACTATTACAGTCATCAGGACTTTATTACTGCTTTGATTAATTCAGGTTTTAGTGGTGTATTGTGGACTCCGGAAGTACGTAGTTCCAGTTCATCGGAAGACTGGCTACGCCGTTTCCAGTCTGTAGTATTCTCACCGATGGCAATGATTAATGCTTGGGCAAGCGGAACAAAACCCTGGACTTTCCCCGAAGTAGAGAATCAGATAAAAGAGTATGCTATGCTGCGTATGCAGATGATGCCTTACTGGTATAGTGAATTTGCACGTTATCATTTTGATGGTATTCCTCCATTCCGTGCCATGAATCTGGAACCGGGTTTCATTCCTGAACAAGGAACTACAGCGAAACTGTCGGATGCAAATCTGGAAGAGAATCCTTATCTGGAAGCTGTTTCCAAGGAAATTAAGGATCAGTATATGGCTGGTGAATATCTGTTGGTGGCTCCCATGTTCAAAGGTCAGAAAGAGCGTACGGTGGTATTGCCTAAGGGAGACTGGTACGATTTCTATACGGGTAAATATGTGGGCAATGGAGAGAAGATTACTGTTACGCCGGGCTTGGACCGTATTCCGGTATATGTAAAGGATGGAGCTATCCTGCCATTTATGGAGGCCCGTCTGCATGCACCGAAAGCAGGAGAGAAGGTGAATCTGGAAATCCGCCATTATGGAAAAGCGGATGGTTCTTACCGTCTGTATGATGATGACGGAGAAACATTCGATTATGAGAAGGGCGCCTATTCCTGGCGTGATATCACTGTGACACGCGATAAGAAAGGCAAGCTGAAGGGGGCTATATCCAAAGCAGAAAAAGGTAAGCCGAACAGTATTGCCAATGTTACCTGGAAGTTTATGACAGAAGAATAATAAGATCATGAAGAATATATTGACGACCTGTTTATTTCTCTGCCTTCTCCTCACGGTGCATGCAGCAGATAATCCGAATGTGAAGAAACTCTTTACCGTTACATCCGGCGAACTGAAACTGACCTTTATGGTGGGTACGGACAATCGCCTTTACCAATTGGGTTTTGGGGATGCTGCCCGTGAAGTAGAGCCTCCTGCTAAGATGCCCTCACGTGAATGGGAGTTTCTTCCTCCTTATGGAAACGGTGTCCTGACAGAACCGGCTATTCAGGCAACTCATGTAGATGGAAATACATCTACGGAACTTCACTACACCGGACATCGTACGGAAACCTTGGCGCCGGGTATCGAACAAACCGTTATTTTACTGAAAGACCCTGCCTATCCTTTCACCGTAGATATCTATATCAAGTGCTATACAGACAATAGCATGATGGAGATATGGAATACCGTTACGCATAATGAGAAAGGTAAAGTCATTCTGCATCGTTTTGCTTCTGCTGCTCCGGTGGTAAAGGCAAAGGAATACTGGCTCTCTCAATTCTCCGGTAACTATAAGCGCGAAGCAACCCTCAATGAAGAACGGCTTTCGGAAGGAGTCAAGATTCTGGATTCCAAATTAGGCATCCGTGCGCATCAGATGCGTATTCCTTCTTTTATCCTCTCACTGAACGGACCGGCTAAAGAAAATGAAGGTGAAGTACTGGCTGCTTCTTTGCGTTGGAGCAGCAGTTTCCAGTTTGCTTTCGATGTAGACTGGAACAAGAACCTGCGTTTGCTGACCGGTATGAATCCTTTGGGCTCACAATACAATCTGGAGCGTGGTGGCACATTTACTACACCCGCCATTCTCTACACGTATAGTAAGCAGGGTAAGGGAGAAGCCAGCCGTCGTTTCCATCGTTGGGCTATGGCAAATGCCATCCGCGATGCAGAGAAAGACCGTCCTGTATTGTTGAACAACTGGGAAGCTACGCACTGCGATTTTGATGAAGACCGCCTGAAGCAACTTTTTGACGGTGCCCGCCAGGTAGGTGCTGAACTTTTCTTATTGGATGATGGCTGGTTCGGTAATGGCCCTTACTCCCGTGATGATGATAAGCACGGTTTGGGAGATTGGGATCCTTCTACCAAGAAGTTACCCAAAGGTTTGTCATATATTGCCAAAGAAGCATTGAAGCGTAAAGTTGGTTTCGGTATCTGGCTGGAACCCGAGATGGTGAATCCTCAGAGCGAACTTTATCAGAAACATCCGGATTGGATCATTACTCAACCCAAGCGTGAACCGATACTGGGTCGCCATCAGGAAATACTGGATCTTACCCGCCCCGAGGTACAGGCTTTTGAGTGGGATATTATCGACAAAACCTTGCGGCCTAACCCGGATATCACTTATGTGAAGTGGGACTGTAACCGTTACATCACCCAACCCGGATCTTCTTATTTGCAGCCCGCCGATCAGAGTCATCTCTGGATAGACTATAACTGGGCGCTTTACCGTCTGATGGATCGTTTTGCCAAAGGTTTCCCCAATGTGATGGCCATGCTTTGTGCCGGTGGATCGGGACGTGTGGATTATGGTGCAATGCCTTATTTCCATTCCTTCTGGCCCAGTGACAACACAGACCCGTTGGGACGTATCAAGATACAATGGGGCTTCTCGCATTTCTTCCCTGCAAATACGATTTCCGCTCACGTTACCCGTATGGGGAAACGTCATTTGAAGATGGCCATAGATGTGGCATTGAGTGGTGCATTCGGAATAGACCTGGCATTGGATAAGGCTACGGCTGAAGAACGTGCGCAGATTGCCGATGCTGTGAAACTATATAAAGAACGCATCCGTCCGTTGGTGATGCATGGTGAACTTTATCGCTTGGTTTCTCCCTATGAGTCTCCATTGGCTTCTTTGAGTTATGTTTCAACAGATAAGCAAAAGGCAGTTGTTTACTTCTACCAGACTAAAGATGGTAATGAACCCCGAGTAATGCTTGGTGGCTTGGATGCCCATAAGAAATATCGTGTGGAAGAAGTCAGTCTGGCCAAAGGAGTGGCTTCCCGTTTCCCTGCCAATGGTAAGGTATTTACGGGAGCAGAACTGATGGAAAAAGGTCTGGAGAATCCATTGAATACCCAGTTTGAGAGTGTAGTATTGATATTAGTAGCTAACAATTAAACACAATAACCTTATGGACTTGAGAAGAACCTTATTACTTTTCTCTTTCATCTTTACCGGTTCGCTGGCCATTGCACAACCGAAAGATCGTTGGACTATCCAGGATGGTGGAGCCATCCGCTGGAGTATCAATGATAATATTCCACATGACGATCATTTGGAAATGAGTGGACAGCAACTTTCCGTTGTCCTTCGTTACGGTGTGGATGCACAGAAGCGTTTTCATCTGAACCGCAGTCTTGTTTTTCCTATGCTTCGCATGCATCCCAACAAGACACAGAACAATCTGAAGCAACGCTTCGATGTGAATATTCCCGCTTTAGTTACAGTGGACGATCAAACTCTGCTGAATGAAGAAGTACGCGACGTTACCTTCAATGGCATTATGCGTGTGGAAAGTAGTTTCGGTTATATTTACCGGCGTAAAGAACTGAAAGATGCCGTACAGTTGACTCGTGTACTTTATCCATCCACCAACGCCGCGCACTATTGTGAGGAATATACTTTCAAAAATAGCAGTCCGAATCAGATAACGTTGCGAGTGCCTGAGTGGAATGTAACATATACTACTCCTGAGGAAGCCGGTGTATATGGTGCTTATTGCATTGAAGCCGCTCTTTCCAAAAGTGGTGTCTTTGTTTTGAAACCGGGAGAGACGCTTGAATTCTATGCAATCTTTTCCGGAAGGAAACTGGCGGATGCTTCGTCCGGACTAAACAGCACCGGCCTTTCACACATCAACATCCTTAGTGAACGTGCCGCGCGTGAAGCGCTTATCAGTCAGTGGTGGGGCAATCTGGTTTTGGAGACTCCCGATCCCGTGCTCAATCGCATGTTTGCCTTCGCCAAACTGCGTGGTGCTGAAAGTATCTACCGTACGAAAGGCGGATTGATGCATGGTCCTGGTGGTGAAGCTTATTATGCGGCTGTCTGGGCTAACGACCAGGCAGAGTATATCAATCCTTTTTTCCCTTTCTTGGGTTATGAGATTGGTAATGAGTCCGCATTGAACTCTTTCCGCCACTTTGCCCGCTATATGAATCCGGAGTATAAACCTATCCCGAGTTCCATCATCTCCGAAGGTGTCAGCTTCTGGCATGGAGCCAAAGATAGGGGAGACGGTGCGATGATTGCTTACGGTGCCGCACGCTATGCGTTGGCTCGTGGAGATAAGGCGGAAGCGCGTGAACTGTGGCCTCTGATCGAATGGTGTCTGGAGTATTGCAACCGTAAACTAACTCCCGCCGGCGTGGTTGCATCGAATTCGGATGAATTGGAGAACCGCTTCCCGGCTGGTGATGCAAACCTCTGTACCTCTACGCTTTACTACGATGCTTTGCGTTCAGCCGTTATGCTGGGGCGTGAATTGGGAATATCGGCAAAGCAGTTGAATACGTATCGTGATCAAGCGAATGCTTTAGAGAAAGCCATAGAAAAACATTTTGGTTATGAGATAGAAGGTTTCCACAGTTACCGCTATTATGAAGGTAATGATATCCTGCGTTCCTGGATTTGTATGCCTCTTGTTATGGGTATCTACACCCGTACGCAAGGTACTATAGATGCTCTCTTTTCGCCCCGTCTCTGGACGGACGACGGATTATTGACGCAAGCCGGTACCGAAACCTTCTGGGATCGTAGTACCCTCTATGCTCTACGTGGCACCATTGCTGCCGGAGAAGTGGAGAAAGGTATGAACTTCCTCAAGAAGTATTCACATCGCCGTTTGTTGGGCGATCATGTGCCTTATGCCATTGAAGCGTGGCCCGAAGGAGATCAGCGTCATCTTTCTGCTGAAAGCGGATTGTATTGCCGTATCTATACCGAAGGTCTGTTCGGCATTCGCCCCACAGGATTGCGTAGTTTCGAGATGACTCCCCGTTTGCCACAGGAGTGGGAGTATATGAATCTGAATCGTGTACGTGCTTTCAATTCGGAGTTTGATATTCGGGTACGTCGTGCAGGAAAGAAGCTGCATGTAGAAATTCTGAAAGGTGGCAAGCCCGTGTTGAAGAAGAGCGTGACGGAAGGGGCAACGATAAAGGTGAATTTATAATCTATTTGTATGAATTTATAATCAATTTTGCTTTTCGAGAATGCAGTTCTTAACTACTTGTTTATCAAGAACGTTAAGTTGACGCATAATGAGTATACGAGTGAATAGGGTTCAGTATACGACTGAACCCTATTCAGTATACGACTGAAATAGGATAAGATTACGACTGATTTGCACTATAAAATTATTCTGTAACTATTTAGTGACGCCGGACTAACCTTTCTTTTCTCCTTATATTGTTTATTTCACCTTAATATTCTATGTTATTTCCGGGCTTTTCTTATTTTTGTGTGCAAAACATATCTATACTGATGAAAACGAAAATATTGATGATCTTTCTAATTTGCTCATTTCCGGTCTTGTGTTTATGGGCTGAGCATTCTAAATATTCATTCTACTATAGCCAGAAACTGAATGAAGGAATTTCCCAACTCTCCGTGATGACCATTTGCCAGGATACCCGGGGATACCTTTGGTTGGGGACACGTAATGGACTGAATCGTTATAATGGAAGTGAGTATACCGTTTTTCGTCACCACTCGGGAGATTCTCTGAGTTTGGCAGACAATGAAGTCAATGAAATACGCGAAGATCATAGCAAGAATTTATGGATAGGTACCAGTCGCGGATTAAGCCGGATGTGCCTTCGTACCGAACGTATCCGCAACTATTTTAATGTAGATGGACTCTCCAGTGCAAGTATTCTTTCTCTTTTAGTTGATAGTTCCGGCAAAGTATGGGTGGGTACCCGCAGTGGGCTTTGTTGTTATATTCCCGAACAAGACAACTTTAAAAGGGTGGAATTTGTAGAGAACTTCAATAGTTCCGTCACTGCCTTGATGGAGGATAAGACAGGCAATTTCTGGATAGGTACGGCAGTGAATGGTGTTTACCAGTGTAACAAACAGATGCAGGTGATTAATCACTATGACCGTCATGCCGGCTTACCGGATAATAGTATTTCCACTCTTTATGAAGATTCTTATCATCGCATCTGGGTAGGTTGTCAATTTGGCGGACTGAACCGCATTGATGTCCGTAACCATAAAATAACTTCTTATACATCTGCCAATAGTGGTCTGAAGAATAATTATGTCCGTTGCCTTGCCGAATGGGATGGAGAGATATTGATTGGTACTTTCGACGGTATTTATGCTTATGCGCCGTTGAAAGACCAGATTCGTAAAGTGAGCAGTTATGACGAACCCGGACGTGGCTTGGGGCATTTTTCCATTTATTCTTTTTGCCGTGATCATACCGGTACGTTGTGGATTGGTACTTTTGCCGGTGGTGTCACTTGGTTGAGTTCTCTTACCGACCGTTTCATTCATCATACTCCAGGGAAGACGGTGAATCTGCAAACGGGAATCTACGGTACGGCTTGTGTCGATAAACAGAAAAATTTATGGATAGCTACTGAAGGGTATGGATTATTGCAATATGAAATTTCGACAGGGGAAGGGCAGTTTTATCTGATTGATAAGGATAGCTATTCTGTGCATAATTCGAATGTTATCAAAACGGTGTATGCTGAGGACGATTGTATCTGGTGTGGTACGGTATTGGGTGAGGTTTATCGTTTTGATCTTGCTACCCGGCGTTTTTCTTTATTCTATAAATATCCCATAGAACTTGCTATTTATGGTATTGTGCGTGATGCAGGCGGTAATTTATGGGTAGGAACTTCAAAAGCCGGATATGCACTGACCTGTTTTACTCCTTCCGGTGAGCGGAAGACTGAGTTTACCGGACCGGAAGGAGAGAAATTACACTTTTCTTCCGTTCGTTGCATGGAGGAAGAGAGTCCCGGTGTGCTACTGATAGGTATGCGTTCTGCCGGACTGTACCGTTTTAATACTCATACAGGTGAACTGACTGTATTTCGTACATCTCGCCCGGAACAGGAAATGCAAATTCCAAGTAACTATATATCTTCTATATTATCAACCAGATCCGGTGATGTATGGGTATCTACCTATGGAGGCGGTATTTTCCAACTGGATAAACGGGGAGGTGTGCTTCGCCGGGTAACAGAGAAAGAAGGACTGATGGGAGGGGATATTTGTAAATTGCTGGAAGGAGCGGACGGGAATCTATGGATGAGCTCGTTGCAGGGAATTTCCTCTTATTCTCCGTCCACCGGGGAGATTAAAAACTTTCCATTCAATAATGGTATTCATTTGCGTGAATTTACATATCGGGGTGGGGTAGCCATGCCGGACGGTACATTGTGTTTTACCGGTAATGATGGCTTTATCACTTTTTACACACCGGAGATGCCGATGAATCGTTTTGTGCCGCCAATCGTATTGGAAGACCTGTTGGTGAATAATCGTGTGGTGCGTGCAGATGATGGAACTGGAATCTTAAGTGGGTTGCTTAATGAAGCGGAGGTTATCAATTTACGGTACAATCAGAACAATCTGGCTATAGGATATAAAGCGTTGAATTTCATCAATCCGGAGATGAACCGGTATGCCTATAAGTTGGAAGGATATGATGAAGACTGGAATCATGTGGGAGAACGCAGCACGGCTTACTATACCAATCTGCGTCCCGGCAGCTATCTTTTTCATGTCAAAGCTTGTAATAACGATGGGGTCTGGAATGAGGAAGGGAAGACTTTGAGGATTGTTATTACCCCGCCTTTATGGGCTACTTGGTATGCTTTCCTGATTTATGGATTATTGGTGATAGGAGTGCTTTACGCGATATTCCATTATTTTAATGCCCGCCGCCGCTTGCGGGAAAGACTGCAAATGGAGCAGAAGGAGAAACTTCAACAGGAAGAATTTCATCAGGCAAAGATGCATCTGTTCACGAATTTTGCCCATGAGTTACGTACTCCCTTGACGCTGATCATCACTCCTTTTGAAGAACTGGTGAAGCGGATGGATATGACTATGGAACTGCGGGATAAACTGATGGTTATTTATAAAAATGCCCAACGGCTTCTTTTATTGGTTAATCAGCTGTTGGACTTGCAGAAAAACCAGAGTGGTACGATGGAATTGCAAGTCACGGAGAATAATGTATATGAATTTGTCACGGAGATCTATTGTGCGTTCAATCAGATAGCGCAAACCAATGAAATCACTTTTACACTGGATTGCCGGGACCGGGAGTTTCAGGCCTGGTATGATAAGGTGCTGCTTGAGAAGGTCGTATTCAATTTACTGTCCAATGCATTCAAGTATACTCCTTCCGGCAAAGACATACGTATGTTGGTAAAATGTATTCCGGCTGGAGAGTTGGAAGAATCGTATCGAAAAGAAGTAGCCCCTTCTGCCCTGTATATGATGTTGCAGGTTGTGGATGCCGGTTGTGGAATCCCACTGCAGGAACGGGATAAGGTGTTCACACCTTTCTACCGGGTACCTGAAACGGCAGGGGTAAATGTACCGGGTACAGGTATTGGGCTAAGTCTGGTGTATTCCATTGTAAAGCTACATAAGGGAGTGATACGTATTGAAGACCGGGAAGATGGGACGGAAGGAGCACGGTTCATTGTTTTGCTGCCCGTTTCCCGTGAAGCTTTCACAGAGGAAGAGACGGATGCTATGCCTGTGGAAACGATTGGTGATACGGCATTTGCACAGCCGGTGGAGAAACCGCAAACATCTCCCATTGGAGAAATTGCACCTAAAAAGCCGGTGGTTCTCTTGGTGGAAGATGACAAAGATGTACGGGATTACCTGCATAAGTCCTTGGAAAATGACTATGAAATCATTGAAGCGGCAAATGGTATAAAAGGATATGATAAGGCAGTACAGTTCTTCCCAGATTTAGTGTTGAGTGATATTATGATGCCTAAGCGGAATGGGCTTGAACTCTGTTCCATGATTAAGAATGATATCCGTATCGGACATATACCGGTGATACTGATGACTGCACGTTCCATGGTGATGCATATCAGGGAAGGTTTTGAGGCAGGGGCGGATGATTACGTGATTAAGCCTTTCAGTATGGATGTGCTTCGGATACGTATTCAAAGCCTGTTGCAGTCGAGGGAGCAATTAAAAAAACTGTATGGCAAACGCTTTTCGCCCGAAGTGGTAGGGGTAAGTACTACCTCAGCGGATGAACGTTTTTCACAGAAACTGTATGAGATTATTGAGAAGAATATATCTGATCAGAATTTGGGTATAGAAATGCTTTGTGACCAGATTGGTATCAGCCGCGCCAATCTCTACCGTAAAATCAAAGCTATATCAGAGCTTTCACCCACGGAACTGATACGTAATAAGCGCTTGGAAGTGGCCTTGCGTTATCTGAAGGAAACGAATATGAGTGTTTCGGAAGTGGCAACTTTGTTGGGATTCAACAGTCATTCCTATTTCTCCAATTCGTTTAAAGCATTCTATGGGTTCACACCTACCGAGTTCGTACAGATGAACAGTGCGAACAAAGAGAAGATGTAAGACGAAAAATAAGATTTAAGGCGGAAAGAAGTTTCCGCCTTTTTTGTCTCAAACGATTCTCACTACCGTCTCAAAATGCTTACTGGATTTGTTTTGAGACATTATTGCAAGTCAATGATACACGATTGATAACCCTCAGAACAGTGATGCCCTATCTTTGTGATGTGAAAAACAAGCTTAATTCAATCACTATGAAGTATAAAAGTCGTAGCATCGCAAAGGTTATAGTGCCTGTGTTTTTAGTGGTATCTCTATTTGCATTTACTACTCATACTACGGAGCAGCCGGAAGGAACTCCATTGTTTATAACGGGTATCACTCCTCATAAATCCGGAATGATCGTATCTCAGAAGGGCGTTCAGAAGGTTTCTATTTATTCATCAGATTATAAAGAACGTTTGCAAGAGTGGGAACTGGATGAAGTCCCTACCGGGGTTGCTACAGATGGAGATCAAATTTATGCAACGGTGGCAGGTGAACATAAGAATGGTGTTTATTTCCTGTCTGCTTCCAATCCTTCGGAGAAAGTCTTTGTGGAAACAGCTTCCGGTGCCTGTGCTCCGTTGGTAAATACGGGTAACGGCAAGTTATATATTTGCAACCAGTTTGCCGGTACGGTGTCTGAGTTGGATAAGAATGGAAAGAATGTAGTAAGAACGGTGAAAGTATTGCGTGAACCGAAATCTGCTGTTTTTGATAAGGAAGGAAAACACCTGTTTGTTACCAATTTCCTGCCTATGCAACGGGCGGATGTAGATACTGTAGCTGCTTGCGTATCAGTGATTGATATGAACAGTTTCCGAAAGATAAAGGATATTCAACTGGCTAACGGAAGTAATGCCTTGCGTGGAATGTCGCTTTCTCCGGACGGGCGTTATTTGCTGGTTACTCATAATCTGGGTCGTTTCCAGGTTCCGACATCCCAGTTGCAACAAGGCTGGATGAATACCAGTGCCATCAGTATCGTTAATCTGGCTACTCTGAACTTTGAGGGTGCCGTGTTGCTGGATGAACCGGAACGGGGTGCAGCAGGTATATGGGATGTGAAGTGTACGGATGATAAGATTGTGGTTAGCCATTCCGGTACCCATGAGGTCAGTGTGATAGATTATCCTGCATTTATTCGGAAATTTGAGCAGTATCCTCAAAAGGATGCTTTAGCGTATGACTTACGCTTTTTATACGGTATGCGTAAACGCGTAGCCTTGGTAGGTAATGGACCGCGTTGTATGATGTTGAAGGACGGAACTGCCGTTGTTCCTACTTATTTCTCTGATACATTGAATATCGTGGATTTGAATACGGCAAATGTTCAGTCGGTTGCTATGGTGAAGAATCGTACGGAAAGCAGAATACAGCGTGGTGAGAAATACTTCAATGATGCGGAACATTGTTTCCAGAACTGGCAGTCGTGCAATGGATGCCATCCGGGAGATGCGCGTATGGATGCCATGAACTGGGATTTGATGAATGATGGCATTGGTAATTCAAAAAACTGCAAGAGCCTGTTATTCTCCCATGTCACTCCACCATGCATGATTTCCGGTATTCGTGCTCATGCCGAGATAGCGGTTCGTGCAGGATATAAGCTCATTCAGTTCAGTGATCTGCCGGAAGAGTTTGCAGAGTGTGTGGATGAGTATCTAATGTCATTGAAACCGGTTCCCAGCCCTTATCTGGTGAATGGTGAGCTTTCAGAAAAGGCTAAACGGGGGCGTAAGGTTTATGAAAAGTTTAATTGTGACGAATGTCATTCCGGTCCCTATTATACGGATATGAAGATGCACCGCATCGGTGAAGATATCGAGTTTGAGAATGGGTGGGATACGCCGACGCTGCGTGAAGTCTGGCGCACAGCTCCTTATCTTTTTGATGGACGTGCTGCTACCATGGAAGAAGTATTTACGGTGCATAAGCATGGCATTGAAAAGAAAATATCAGCTAAAGAAGCGGAAGAACTTGCCGAGTATGTGAATTCACTTTAATAGGATAAGAAAGAAGACCATGATTACACACGAAAATATAGAGTTTGTTCATCATTTCCTGCAAGTTGCTAAAGCTCCTTTTAAGGAAATGCTGATGCAATTATTGGCGGAATACAGGGCGGTTTATACACCGGTACGCATGGTGATATTCGATGCACCGGTGGATAATAAAGAATATGTAACCCGTTTTGCTTGCATCAAGGAGGCGGTGAAAGAGCTTTTTAAAGAAAAACAACCTTCTGTAAGCTATGTGGCACAACCTCCTCAAACTATGGGCTTGGTGATGGAAGTGCATGAAGTGCAGTTGACGGAACAAGATCATATTGAATATCGGATACTGGAAGATTTGCCTTATATCACTATCGAAAGAGAAGGATGTAAACGCTTGTTCCTGAGCGGTGTGACGGGAGATGTACTACGTCAAAACATCCGTGAACAATCTCATGGCGTATTTTCTAGGATAGCCGGAGTATTGGAAACGGAAGGTATGCCGGTTTCTTCAATCATACGTCAATGGAACTATATTGAAAAGATAACAGCTTGTGATGCAACCGGACACCAGCATTATCAGGATTTCAATGATGCACGTTCGCTATTCTATAATGGTGTGGAGTGGATCACCGGTTATCCGGCTGCTACCGGTATCGGGACTCAGTGGGGCGGCATTATGATTGATGTGGATGCCTTACTCTGTAAAGATGGAAGTGTCCGGGTTCTTGGGGTGGATAATCCTTTGCAGATTGCCGCTCATGCTTATTCACAGAATGTATTATTGGGAGAAAAGGATGCCGCTCTTCCTCAAAAGACCACTCCGAAGTTTGAACGTGCCAAGGCTGTATGGAAAGAAGATCATGGTTTCGTATATGTATCGGGCACAGCCGCTATTCGTGGTGAGCAGAGTCTGGAAGGCGTTGGTATTGAACAGCAAACACTGACTACCTTGGAGAATATAGAATATCTGGTATCCCGTGATAATCTCAATCGTTCCGGTATTCCTGCTACGGAGAATGCTACCCTTATCACCTTCCGCGTGTACGTGAAACGTTGGGAAGATATGGAAAAAGCAAAACAGGTAGTGACAGAGCGATACCCCGATTTACCTGCCATCTATACTTTAACAGATGTGTGCCGTTCGGAACTATTGATAGAGATAGAAGGAATGGGAATATTATGCTGAAACTGATTATTAACCATTAAAATAGATAAGTACATGAGATTAAAGCAAGTATTAACCTTGGCATTAATTGCCGCCTGCGGTATGGGACTCGTTGCCTGTACGGCAGAATCTAAAAAAACAGAACAAGTTATGACACAAGAAAAGGCAACGTATCAGAAGAAGTACACGAACGCTGACTTCTACAAAGACGGAAAGTTTGATCAGGAAGCTGCCAAGAAGGCATTCCTTGACATGTTTGAATTTTATGGTGTGCCTTACACTCCGCTGATGGAGAAAGATATCTGGTTTACAGATTTCGGTTTGGGTGACTTTGAGAATGTAGGTATGGGAGGCATCTTCTGGGTAAACGACCCTGAATATGGCTACTTTGCACATGCTATTTATTTGTTGCCGGGACAAATGATTCCGGAACATGCACATGTGAAAACGGCATTCCCGGCAAAACACGAGTCATGGATGGTAAATCACGGCTGGGTTTATAACTTCTCCGAGGTAGGAGAGGAGACTCCGAATGCTCCTGCGGTTCCGGCATCTCACGGTCCTATCAAGAGTAAGAATTTCGTGAAGCAGAATGTGGGTGATGTCCTTCGCCTGAAAGAACTGGGTACTTTCCATTTTATGATGGCCGGTCCTGAGGGAGCTATTGTAGATGAATGGGCATGTTACCATGATAACGATGGTCTGCGTTTCACTAATGGACAGGCTGCTTTGTAAATCATTCAATAATTAAGAATACCATGAGAAAGATTAATCATTTTGGAATACCAACCACCACACCGCAACCGGGTGAGGTATATGTGGAAGGATTAAAGGTATGGCTGACTAACTTTAATGAAAGTCCCAATAAGATAGAATATTTGCGTTTTGAAGAAGGTAGCTGGATGCCTGAACTAATTCAGAAAGTAGCACATATCGCTTACGAAGTAGATGATCTGGCGGCCGAACTGGAAGGTGCAAAAGTATTGGTTGAACCGATGCCGGGCGGAGAGAATCTGACAATTGCTTTCATTGAAGAAGAAGGTATTGCTTTGGAGTTAATGCAGTTTGATAAATAATCAATTAGTAGAAAGAAATTATGATGAATAAATTCATAAATGATCCGGATAACCTGACAGCTGAATTGCTGGAAGGATATGTAATGGCTTATAGTAACCAGGTAGCCATTGGCGGAGAAAACATTATTGTGCGTGCACATGCGAAAGCTGAAGATAAAGTAGCTGTGATCACTTTGGGTGGTTCCGGTCATGAACCTGCATTAAGCGGTTTCGTGGGCGACGGAATGTTGGACTGCTCTGTAGTCGGTGATATTTTTGCTGCTCCGGGTGCGCAACGTTTGTTCCAGGCTTTGCAGATGTTCAAACGTGAGGCTGGTATCTTGCTTGTGGTGTTGAATCACTCCGGCGATATCATGAGCGCAAACATGGCATGCCAGTTGGCTGAACGTACGGGCATTAAGGTAAAGACTATTCTGACACACGATGATATCAGTGCAGGACTGGATGCACCGGATGAAGATCGCCGTGGTCTGGCAGGTTGTGTTCCTTTGATTAAAATCGTTGGAGCTGCCGCTGAAGAAGGTAAGTCGTTGGACGAGATTATTGAAATAGGTGAACGCTTCAATGCACGCTTGGCTACGTTGGCAGTGGCAATGAAATCCTGTACCCATCCGCAAAACGGTATGACTATCTCTGACCTTCCGGACGGTGAAATTGAAATCGGTATGGGGCAACATGGAGAAGGTGGAGGAGGTCGCAAGCAACTGGTTTCTGCCGATGAAACAGCCGAAGAAATGATCGGTTTGCTGATGAAGAAACTCCAGCCGAAAGCCGGTAGCAAGGCCCTGTTAATTATTAACGGTGTAGGAGCAACTACGCACATGGAGATGAATATCGTTTATCGCAAAGCTCATCAGGTGTTGGAAAATGCCGGTATCGAAGTGGCTGCTGCCCGTATCGGTGAGTTGTTGACCGTTCAGGAACAAGCAGGTTTCCAAATGATTCTTGGTTTGCTGGATGACGATCATATAGATTATCTGAATAATAAAATGTCTAATGCTCCTTATTGGACGACTATTGGTAAGTAAGAGATGGATAAACTGACTATAGATGATTTCAAGAAGATGCTCCGTAATGCGCTGGTGTGCATTACGGAGCGCTCCGACGAATTCTCAAAACTGGATGCGGTATTGGGAGATGGCGATCATGGAACAGCTATCGTTCAATCCATGTCGGCCCTTGTTGCTACGGCTGATAAGGGCACTGAATTTAAGTCGATGCTGAATGACATGAGTTTTAACCTGATGCTTGAGATCAGCGGTTCGACCAGTACATTACTGGGGGGATTTTTCCTGGGAATGAGCGACCATGCAGAAGGTACCGAACTGGACGTGGCAGGCGTAAAAGCTATGTTTGCAGGTGGACTGGAAGGTGTGAGAAAACAAACAAAAGCAAAACTGGGAGATAAAACAATGATGGATGCCCTGATACCGGCGGTGGAAGCCATTCAGGCTTGTGATTCTGCTGATGTGAAGATTATCCTGACAGCGGGTGCTAAAGCGGCTGTGAAAGGTGCTGAAGCTACCAAAGAAATGAAGGCAAACTTCGGACGTGCCCGTAATTACGGCGAACGCTCTATCGGGTACGCAGATTCCGGGGCTTCATCCTGGTCGTGCATGTTTGATGCGTTCGCAAAAGCTTTATGATAAATAACTAATGAAAAGATAAGAAATGGCTGATTTAGATGATTTAAGAGAAGGCTGCAATTTCGGTTTGGGGGTAGCTGCTACTAATAATAGTTTTCATGTAAAAGGAGCGGAACATCTTCCGTGGGGTATGAAGGATCGTTTATCGCGTATTTTCAATCCGAAGACAGGCAAAACCGTGATGCTGGCATTTGACCATGGTTTTATTATGGGACCGACATCCGGTTTGGAGCGTATCGATTTGAACATTGTTCCGTTGATAGAATATGCGGACTGCCTGATGTGTACACGCGGCATTCTTCGTACGGTGATACCGCCCAGTACCAATAAACCTATTTGTCTTCGTTCGGATGCCGGCACTTCTATTCTTACAGAACTGAATGACAACGTATTGATTGACATTGAAGATGCAATACGTATGAATGTATCGGCTATGGCAGTTATGCTGTCTATCGGAGATGCGGCCCACGAAGCAAAAACGGTTGCCAACTTGTACAAGGCAGTAGATAAAGGTACCCGTTACGGAATACCGGTGATGGGAGTGACGGCTGTTGGTAAAGATATGGCACGTGATGCCCGTTATTTCGGTTTAGCTTCCCGTATCGCTGCCGAGAATGGAGCGAATATCGTGAAGACCTATTATTGTGATGGCTTTGAAAAGGTAGTGGCAGCATGTCCTGTTCCTGTGGTGATTGCAGGTGGAAAGAAACTTCCTGAACTGGAAGCGTTGGAGTTGTGCTATAAGGCAATCAGCGAGGGTGCTTCCGGTGTGGATATGGGACGTAACGTGTTCCAGTCGGAAGCTCCTGCCGCTATGATACAGGCCGTTCATGCAGTGGTACACGAAAACCTGAAACCGGAACAGGCATTCGAACTGTTCAATGCACTGAAGAATAAGTAACACTGATTACAAAAAGAATGATGAGGGTTTATATAATTATTTGGATCATTCTTTCCATGGGATTTCGGGCGGCAGCACAAGATAAACTCTTGGTTGCCGGTTCCGGAAATCCGAATATCCTGCTGCTGGATAAACAGACGGGGAAAGTGGAATGGCAGCATGCTTTGGAGAAAGGGGAAGAATGTAATGCGGTTGCTTTGACCCGGAAGGGAGAAATCTTGTATTCGTATAAGCGGGGAGCAAAACTTGTGACATGGGATCATCAGGTGGTCTGGGATTATAAAACACCGGACAAGACGGAATTACAATCAGCTACCTTGTTGCAGAACGGTGGCGTGTTATTGGGAATATGTGGTGTTCCTGCCCAATTCATAGAATTGGATAAGAAAGGTAAAGAAGTAAATAAAGTAACATTGAATCTGGAAGTGGAAAGACCCCACAGTCAGTTCAGACAGATATTCCAGCTCCGGAACAGCAATTATCTGATACCGGTAATGGCAAAACAGAAAGTGTTGGAAGTAAGCCGTAAAGGGAAGATCATCGCTGAACACCAGATTGAGGGTAAGGCATTCTCGTCTCTTGAACTTCCTGATGAAAATCTGCTGTTGCCTTGTGGAGACAATCATTGTTACATCGTGATCGACCGCAAGACAGGCGAAGAGTTGAAACGGGTAAATGCACTGGATATTGAAGGAGTTGCTTTATTGTTTGTAGGGCAAATCCTGCAATTGAAGAATGGGAATCTATTGATTTGTAACTGGTATGGACATACGAAAGATGCCACGGTGGATGAACCACAATTGATAGAGATAGATAAAAACGGTAAAGTGGTGTGGAGCTTGCATGATAAGAAGAATGTCGGTAAGATATCCGCTGCCTGCTATATAGACAATTTCCGCTTACCGAACTTAAAATAGGAGATTAACTTTAGAACAAAGTATTATGAATAAGAAATTATTAGTAATGTCTGTATGCATTGCCCTGTCGCTTCCCACTATGGCACAGCGAAGGGCGAGTGCGAAGGTGAAAGCGCCTGCTACGTGGGCGGAAAGCATTGCTGCGGCTAAGAATCAGGCCCATGCGGAAATGCAAAAGACCTGTTTGCCGGTTGCATCGAAGGTAATTAAGGCAAAAGAGGCGGCAGTGCCTTTCTCGGCGGATATAACCGGACTGGATGAAATGGTGCTTTATACCTGGGGTACTGTAGATGGTACAGGAGATGATCAGGCTGTATGGGCAAATGCTAAATTAGTAGCGGCAGATGGCTCTTCGGTTTGGCTGAACGACTTGAGAAGTACTTTCAAGAAAACAGGTAGCGGCAATCTGCGTTTTAATGAGAATGCCAAGGGACAGGATGTAGTCATGAAAGGCAAAACCTACAAACGCACGATCATGGCAAATGCCAATGCGCAAATCGTGGTTCCTCTGGATAAGAAATATACCCGCTTTGAGGCGGAGATCGGATTGGAGAACCGCTCTTCTGCGGGTACGGTGATTTTCCGTCTCCAAGGGATTACCGGTGCCGGAGCTGCTTCGGATCTCGTTGCCAAATATCCGACTGAGGCTACTTTGTTTCTGCCATTCGGTGGAAGCGATATGAAAGCGTTGGTTACGACCTATGATGCCGGTATCGAAAAACATATAGCAACGGAAGTTATTAATCTGTTGAATGATAAATCTTATTTCACTGCCCAGGTTGCACAGATTGCTTCTAAACCAACCTTGGACGATCAGGTTATCGGCTATTTGAATCTGGCACAGGAGGCTATGAAAGTATATCAGTTGCAGGAATCTCTGTGTTGGTTGAAAATGCGTGCCATTGAAGAGGCTTATAATGACATGGTAAAAGATGCCGGTTATGATAAGAATACGAACCAGGCCAAGCTTGCCGAACTGAAGTTACTGACCGGAAAAGGTTTCTCCGGTATTTATAAAAATGAGGCTTCTGCCTTGGAAGCTGCCAACAAAGCTTTGCAATTGAAGCGTGATATCCTGCTGGCAAATACAGCGCTGGATATGGATAAGATCATTGTCGGCCGTTATAAGATAGGTACTTCTGCCCGTCAGGTGAATCCGCGTGCCCTGGGTACTCAGAATAACAACTGGTCCAATCAGACTTCCGCTTCACGAGGTGGCTTTAATGCTGAGATTGCGGAGTTATCCAACTTGCGTGGAGATGTTAAGACCCGTACTATCTTTAAACCTACCAACGGTTCCTCTGTGCCTGATTTGAAATTACATTGGGATGCTGACCGTTTGATGTTCTCTATGGTAGATACCGACCGTCGCTGGCAAGTATTTGAAGTGAAATTGGATGGTACCGGTTTGAAGAAACTCATAGAGACTCCGGAAAAGGATTTGGAATTCTTTGATGCTACTTATTTGCCTTCCGGTAAGCTTATCGCTGTATCCAATATCGGTTATAACGGTGTACCTTGCGTGAATGGTAATGACGAAGTAGGTAATATGTGCTTGTATGATCCGAAAGATGGTTCTTTGCGTCGTCTGACCTTTGACCAGGATGCCAACTGGGCGCCAACGGTTATGAATAATGGCCGTATCATGTACACACGTTGGGAATATACGGATTTGACCCACTATTTTTCCCGCTTCGTAATGCACATGAATCCGGACGGAACGGAACAGAAGTCTTTGTATGGTAGTGGTTCTTACTTCCCGAACAGTACGTTCGATGCCAAACCGCTGCCCGGTAGTTCGTCACAGTTTATCGGTGTGATTTCCGGTCACCATGGTGTGACACGTTCCGGCCGTTTGATGTTGTTTGATCCTTCAAAGAGCCGTAAGTCAGAGAAAGGTATGTTGCAGGAATTGCCTTTCCGCGACCGTAAGATAGAACCGATTGTAAAAGACCGATTGGTGGATGGCGTTTGGCCTCAGTTTATCAAGCCTTATCCATTGACGGATAAATATTTCCTAGTTACTGCTAAGCTGAATGAAAGCGCCCTGTGGGGAGTCTATCTGATCGACATATACGATAACCTCACGCTGATTGCCGAATTTGAAGGTGAAGGCCTTATTTGTCCGACTCCTGTAGTGCAACGTCCGGTACCTCCGGTGATTCCTGAAAAGATTAATCTGGCCAGTAAGGAGGCTACCGTATTCATTCAGGATATATACGAAGGTGAAGGTCTGGAAGGTGTGCCTCGTGGTACAGTAAAAGCATTCCGTGTGCTTGCTTATGAATATGCTTATAACAAAACTCCGTCCGACCATTGGGCGCAGGGTGTTCAGAGTGGTTGGGATATCAAGCGCTTGCTGGGTACCGTTCCTGTAGAAGAAGACGGTTCTGCGATATTTAAGATTCCTGCCAATACACCTATCTCATTGCAGCCGTTGGATTCGGAAGGACGTGCCATTCAGTGGATGCGTAGTTGGTTGACTGGTATGCCGGGAGAAACTGTTTCTTGTGTAGGTTGCCACGAAGACCAGAATCAATTGCCTATACCGAAACGTGTGAAAGCTTCGGCTATGGCACCTCACGAGATTACGAAGCCGGAAGGTGGCGTACGTTCTTTCACTTTTGATCTGGAAGTACAGCCGGTGCTGGATCGTGCTTGTATTGCCTGCCACGATGGTTCTAATAAACTGGCTGACTTTACAGGTGGAAAGATAGATAAGTTCTCTGGTTTTGGAGTCAGTTACCTGAATCTGCATCCTTATGTATATCGTCAAGGTCCCGAAGCGGAGATTGAAGTGCTCGATCCGTATGAGTATCATGCTTCCGTGAGTCCGTTGATCAAGATATTGAAGACGGGACATCATGGAGTGGAACTGACCGACAAGGAATGGCAGGCTCTGTACAACTGGATTGATTTCAATGCTCCTTATCATGGCAAGTTCAAGGCCAATGAATTTAAGGGAGTAGAGCAAATCAGTCGCCGTACGGAATTGACGGAGAAATATGCCCGCTCCGGTGTAGACTGGCAGTCAGAGATCCGTTCGTATGCCAAATACCTGGAAGGACAAGAGAAACCGGCTCCAGTGAAACCGGAAAAGAAGGAGTATAAAGACAAGGATGTAAAAGTCAAAGGCTGGCCGTTTGATAAAACTGCTGCCCAGGCTATGCTTGCCAAAGAAGGAGAAACGAAGATGAGCATTGAATTGGCTCCGGGAGTAAAGATGAATTTTGTCCGCATTCCTGCCGGTTCATTTGTGATGGGTAGCAACAGAGGCCATTCCGATTATTCTCCTGCTCATAAGCAGGTTGTGAAGAAAGGATTCTGGATGGGTGAGATTGAAGTCAGCAATGAACAGTTCCGCACAATCTTCCCGGAACATGACAGCCGCTTCATCCGCCAGTTGTGGAAAGATCATGTACACGAGGGCTATCCTGCCAATAATCCTGAACAGCCTGCCATCCGTGTGAGCTGGGAAGAAGCAATGGCATTCTGTAAGAAACTGAGTGAAAAGACAGGTAAGACCGTCACTCTGCCTACCGAGGTTCAGTGGGAGTGGGCTTGTCGTGCAGGTAGCGACGGTGAGTTTTGGTATGGTTCTTTAAACACAGACTTTGGTAAGTTTGAGAATCTGGCCGACAAGCATCTGAATCAGATGGCGGTAAGAGGAGTGAATCCGATGCCGATGCGGGAGACTGACCCTTGGTATAAGTACTACACTTATCAACCCAAGGAGAATGGTGTGGATGACGGCAATATGCTGATGGTGAAAGGCGGCGGATACCAGGCTAACGCGTGGGGACTCTATGATATGCAGGGTAATGTTGCCGAATGGACATCCTCTGATTATCTGCCTTATCCTTACAATGAAAAGACGCAAGGAATGGGTACGGAGAAAGTGGTTAGAGGCGGATCATGGAATGATCATCCGAAAGCGTCCACCACATATTACCGCAGATCGTATTTGCCTTGGCAGAAAGTATATAATGTAGGCTTCCGTGTGATTATCGAAGATTAATATGTGATTGAATAAACCGGCGCCTGAACTCTTGACAGGAGAGATTGCGCCGGTTTTTTTATGAATTGATATGGAGAATGGAAATATGAAAACTATAAGTTTAGTGGCCGGTCCGTGTAGTGCGGAAAGTCGTACACAGATGTTGGATACAGCAAGAGGACTGAAAGAGATAGGCGTTGGCACTTTACGTGCCGGCTTGTGGAAGCCCCGTTCGCGCTGTGGAACATTTGAGGGAGTTGGCGAAGAAGGACTGGACTGGATGCGAGAGATACAACAGAAACTGGGACTTCGGGTTATGACTGAGGTGGCACTTCCCTGCCACGTGGAAGCTGTACGGAAAGCCGGTCTGGATATGATCTGGATTGGTGCACGTACTACGGTCAACCCTTTTATGATGCACGAACTGGCAGAATCCCTGCGCGGGTGCGATATGCCGGTATGGGTGAAGAATCCTGTATGTCCCGACGTAGACTTATGGATTGGTGCGGTAGAACGCCTTCAACAGGCCGGACTGAAAGACATCCGCATCATTCATCGTGGCTTCTGTACGGTAGATAGTTCTCCTTACCGCAATGCCCCCCTTTGGGAGTTGGCGGAACGTTTTCATACTCATTTTCCTGAATTGCCTTTCTACTGTGATCCGAGCCATATCGGAGGAAAACGTGAATTATTGGCGGCTATTTGCAAGAAAGCCATATCTTTGCACGCCGACGGTCTGTTTATCGAGTCGCATTGCTGTCCGCAGAAAGCTCTTTCTGATGCTGCCCAGCAACTGACGCCACCGGCACTTGCAGAATTGTTGGCTATGTTGAATGTTTCAATTGAATGATACACACATGAAAAAAGTAAGCTCCTCCCTGAAAGTGATGTTCACTTCGTGGAAGATAACATTGATATTGCTGGTGCATTATGTGATTCTGCTGGCTGCCGCAACTTTTGTCGAGAAGGCGCAAGGGACGGCGATGGCAAGGGAAATAATCTATAACAATCCGCTTTTCTATCTTCTGCAATTTCTTTTGATTCTCAATTTCTGCGCTACTGCCTGGCAAGCACGTTTGTGGAGCCAGCGCAAATATGGAGTCTTACTGTTGCATATCTCCTTCATTGTAATCCTACTGGGAGCATTGGTAACCAATATGTTCGGTTTTGAGGGCATTGTGCATATCAGGGAAGGAGAAACCGTGTCCCAAATGCGTACGACGGAAGACCAACGTCCGTTGCCTTTTTCCATCCGCCTGGATGACTTTAAGTTAGTTCGTTATCCCGGTTCTCACAGCCCTTCTTCTTTCGAGAGTTTCCTTACCATTCATACGGAAGAGGGAGAACGGAGCGAACACATCTACATGAATAAGGTGATTTACGAGCAGGGATACCGGCTCTACCAGTCCTCCTATGATGCTGATGAGCAGGGTACCATCCTGACCGTCAACAATGATACGGCAGGAACGGGTATTACGTATGCCGGATATCTGTTGCTGCTTGCCGGTATGTTACTGACCTTGGCAGATAAAAAGTCCCGTTTCCGCCAACTGGCAAAACAATTGAAACAGGTGACTCCTCTTTTGCTACTGGCTTTTCTTCCCACCCTTTCCTTTGCGCAAAAGGCTGAAACGGAACATCTGCTGAAGAACACCATCCCTGCGGAACAGGCTGAACAATGGGGACGAATGCAGATACAATGTCCTACAGGCCGTATTGAACCTGTAGATACTTATACGGACAAACTCTTGCGCAAGATCTACCGTAGCGATACTTTTGAAGGACTTAGTTCCGAACAGGTCATTATCGGTTTTCTTATGAATCCGTCTTACTGGGGAAATATTCCTTTTATCCGCCAGACTAATAAAGAATTGCCGCAAGCTTATTCTCTGCCCGAAGGTAAATATATCCGTTTCTTTGATGTATTCAGTGAAGATGGCAGCTATCTGATTTCCGATGCCGTAGACAAGGCATATTCCCGTCCGGCAGCCGAACGTTCGCGGCTTGAAAAGGACCTGTTGAAACTGGACGAAAAGATTAATATCCTGTATTCCCTGCAACAAGGAAAGATGTTTGCACTGTTCCCGTTGCCGGGAGATACAAGTGGTAAATGGTATTCTCCGGGAGATGATTTAAGCATGTATTCCGGGAAAGACTCTCTGTTCGTATCGAAAATCATGCCGTGGTATCTGGGAGAAGCCTTTGATGCCTTGCGCACCGGTACATGGGAGAGTGCGGGAGAGGTGCTTTCCATGATGAACGTGTATCAACAGAAGCAGAGCGACACACCTCTGCTGACGGAGAAGCAAGTGTCGTGGGAATTGTTTTATAATAAGGCACGGTTGTTCTTCTGGTCGGCTATGGGGTATATGGCTGTCGGGCTGTTGCTGTTGATATTCGCGGTAGGGCAGTTGCTGAAACCTGGACGCTGTCTGCTGAAAACCATTATCATTCCCTTGGTGACGCTGGTTGTGCTGATCTTCTTGTTGCATACTTCCGGCATCGGTATTCGTTGGTACATATCCGGGCGTGCCCCTTGGGCCAATGCTTATGAATCCATGATATATGTTGCCTGGGCTACAGCGTTGGCGGGACTTTTGTTTATCAAGCGTTCCTCCATGACGTTGGCTTTGGCAGCTTTCTTCGCAGGTATCATCCTGTTTGTTGCCAACCTGAACTTCATGGACCCCGAAATCACTCCTCTGGTTCCGGTGTTGAAGTCTTATTGGCTGATGATACATGTGGCTGTAATTACGGCAAGTTATGGCTTCTTCGGTATCAGTTTTCTGCTCGGACTGCTTACTCTTGCATTCATGAGTGTCGGCAATCCGTCGAAAGTAGCCTTGTTGCAGCCCCATATCCGTGAACTCCGCATCATCAATGAAATGTCCCTGCATATAGGGCTTTATCTGCTGACGGCAGGTATCTTTCTCGGTGCTGTTTGGGCAAATGAGTCGTGGGGACGTTATTGGGGTTGGGATCCTAAAGAGACTTGGGCATTGATTACGATGGTGGTTTATGCTTTTATCCTGCATGCACGCTTTCTTCCCGTTCTCCGTTCGGATTATGCATTCAGTGTCATGTCCGTACTGGGCCTTGCTTCGGTACTGATGACTTACTTCGGTGTGAACTACTACCTGTCCGGCCTTCATTCGTATGGCGGAGGTGATACGCCGCCGGGGCTGACTGCCGTGTTCATTACGTATGCCTGCGTTTTTGCGCTGATGATTTATGCAGGGTATAGTCAGCGTAGGCAGTAAGTTTCTTATTCTTTCTCACCCCTTTGAGAATATTTGCTCAATGCGATGAGAAAGAATACTCAATACGATGAGAAAAAACTCTCGCTACGGTGAGTATTTGATCTCAATAAAGCGAGAATTTGATGATTGTGGTGAATCTGTCTGTCAATCTCTAATTCTATCGCTGAACTATCCTGTCTGAGAGGTCTATATACGCTATTTTGAGCGAATAGTTCAAGCTTTTGGGACAATCCTTCAAACCCTTCAGCCCCAAATTCCCTAATTTTGCCATAGTTATTAATCTGTTAACCATACTATGGAATGAAGACGTACAAGATTTTACTTATCCTATTTGCCGCCTTTACAGGCTGGTGTGGAACAATGAATGCTCAAGATGCTGATTTGAAGAAACGCATGAAAGATGCCGATCCGAAAGTGATAGGTACGCGCATTGTCAACAAGTTCCTGATCACCCCTCATACCCGCTTTGGAAATCCGCGGGCGGAAAAGGCTCCCAATTATGTGACTTATCCTGATGCCTGCACTTGGTTGGGTGCTTTATGGTTCAGCAAAGCCGTGAAGAATAAAGATATGCAGCAACGGCTGAAGGAACGCTTCGAACCCTTGTTTACTACAGAAAAAAATATGCTTCCCCGCATGGTGCACGTAGACTATAACGTGGTGGGTGCTGTCCCCCTTGAAATCTATATGCAGAAGTTGGGCGACCGGAAGTACTTCGACCTTGGAATGAAGTATGCTGATACCCAATGGGAAGTTCCTGTCGATGCCAAGCCGGAGGAGAAAGCGTATGCCGGGCAGGGCTATTCCTGGCAAACCCGCGTATGGATTGACGACATGTTTATGATAACCACCATACAGTCGCAAGCTTATCTGGCTACGGGTGACCGGAAGTATATAGACCGCGCCGCTGCTGAAATGGCGATGTACCTGGAGAAGATACAACGACCGAACGGCCTTTTCTATCACGCTCCCACAGCCCCTTTCTTCTGGGCACGTGGCAATGGTTGGATGGCTGCCGGAATGTCCCGTTTGCTTTCCGTACTTCCGAAGGATAATCCGAACCGCCCGGTTATTATGGAAGCCTATAAAAAGATGATGGCTACCTTACTCGAAAATCAGGACCCCGATGGAATGTGGCACCAGTTGATCGATGAACCCGCTTCGTATAAAGAGACTTCCGGCACGGCAATGTTCACCTATGCCATGCTGGTGGGTGTGAAACACGGTTGGCTCGATAAGAAAACCTATGCTCCTGTCGCAACAAAAGGATGGTTGGCATTGGTTTCATATATCAATGATGAAGACGAGGTAACAAACGTATGCGAGGGAACCAATATCAAGAATGACAAGAACCATTACATGAACCGCAAACAAATCACCGGTGACCTGCACGCTCATGCTCCATTGTTATGGTGCGCTACGGAGTTGTTGACGAAATAAGCCTATCACATTTTTTTGACCTATGAGAAAACATATTCTTTTGCTGATAACCTTGTTAGTAACCCTGGAAGTAACTGCGCAGAATAATGAGAACTTCTATTTCTCAAACCTGAATTTGAAAGATGGTTTGTCTCAGATATCTGTGCTCAAAATATTCCAGGATACCAAAGGTTTCATCTGGTTTGGTACGCGCAATGGATTGAATCGTTATGATGGCAGTGAGTTCGTGATCTATAAACATGATCCGAAAGACTCTCTGACCTTGAGTGATAATCATATCTGGAGTTTAGCCGAAGATAACGACCGCAATTTGTGGATTGGTACGGCACGCGGATTGAATAAACTCGACCTGAAAACCAACCGTATCAAACCGTTTGTTGACGAACGATACGGTGCTTTTGCCAAAAGTGAAGTACGCTGCCTGACGGTAGACTCCCGTAATCGCCTTTGGATAGGAACTACTAAGGGGCTGTACCTGTATGTGCCTGCAATGGATGTATTTCAGCGTATAGACCTGAACGGGAAGATCAAAGATGAATTCATCTCTGTAGTCTACGAAACGAAGCAGCATCAGATTCTGATAGGTACTTCTACGAAAGGCCTGTTTGTCTGCGATATGAACATGAAAGTGCAACGGCAGCTGACTACCCGGACGCCGGGACTTCATCTGCTTGGCAATAGTATCTCTACTATCTATGAAGATTCAAACGGAACGTTATGGGTAGGAAGCGGACTGAGCGGATTGTATCGCATAAACTTTGAGAAAGAGGAAATGGTGACCTATCATAAGGGTAACAGTATTCTAACGAGCAATAGCGTCAGAGCCATATCAGAGTTGCGCGGAATGTTGCTTATCGGTACATTCGACGGGCTATATACCATCGATCTTTCTACTAATTCTTTCTGGAAACATACGGATGCTTCCCTTGAAAAGGGGAATCTGAGTCACTTTTCCATTTATTCGTTGTTTGTAGACAGGAGCCAGACGGTATGGGTGGGGACGTATGCTGGCGGAGTGAGCTTCTCCAGCCGCTTTAACAACCGCTTTGATTTCCATGATCCTGCTACGGTGTTTGATGCATTGTTTGGGATATACGGTTGTATGGTTTCTACTCCCGGAGGTTCTTTATATATGGCAACGGAGGGCAGAGGGCTGCTCGATTATAATCTGGAAAACAGGCAGTATGCGTATTATCCGATAGATAAGGCTTCAAAGTTGCAGTACAGTCAGAATATTATAAAAGGGCTTCTGTTGGAAGATGATATACTTTGGTGCGGAACGAATAAGGGATCTATCTATCAATTCAATACCCGTACTAAGAAATATACGTTCTATTATCAGTTACCGGGGGAAATGTCCATTTACTCCATGCTTCGTGATAAGGATAACAGTCTGTGGATTATAACTTCCGATTCGCGTATGGGAGTGATGCGCTTGTCGGATAAAAAGGAACTTCAGAAACACTTTCCTATTAATGGCGGAAAGGATAGTTGCCTGTTTGCCAGTTCGCGCTGCATACTGAAGTTGCGTGATGGGGTAATGCTGATTGGCAGCCGTAATGACGGCCTGATAAAGTACGATGTAAATAGGGAAGAGGTGGTTTACTATGATACGGATGAGAAAGAGCCTCATCGGTTGCTTAGTAATTATGTGACGGGTATTGTGCGTGATACTTCCGGTCGTATCTGGATTGGTACGTTCGGCGGTGGTATCGCTTTGTACGATGAAGAGAAAGGAATTGTAAAGACCGTAACAAAGGAACAGGGATTGATAGAGAATGATATCTGCTCCATTGTGGAGGATAACGACAATAACCTATGGATCAGCGCGAACAATGGCATTTCGAAATACAATCTGAAGACAGAGGAGTTTACCAATTACAATTCTTTGAATGGAATCGGAGTCTATGAGTTTACTCCCCATAGTGGTTTGTTACTGCCCAATGGAGAAATTTGTTTTAGCGGTAACAATGGCTTTGTGACCTTTAGTCCGCAGGAGTTGCAATTAAATTCTTTTGTACCGCCATTGGTATTCACGAAATTGGTAGTGAATAACCAAGTGATTGAACCGGAAGACGAAACGAGAATATTGGACACCGTGCTGGACGGTATGGAAGAAATAGAGCTGAGTTATAATCAGAATAATATCTCTATCGGTTACTGCGCACTGAACTTTGTCTTTGCCCGGCAGAATCAGTATGCCACTTTCCTGAAAGGCTACGATAAAGACTGGAATTATATAGATAATCGTCGGGAAGCCTACTATACGAACTTAAGTCCGGGAACCTATGTCTTTGAAGTGAAGGCTTCTAATAATGATGGAGTCTGGAGTCAACAGACACGTAAGATACGCATCATTGTGCATCCACCCTTGTGGAAAACCTGGTATGCTTACCTGTTTTATGCCATTGCTTTTGTCTTTATAATGACACTCATCATGTATTATATATCGAAGAAGCAAAAGCTGGAGCGTGAATTGCAATTCAAACAGAAGGAGAAACTGCAACTGGAAGAGTTCCATCAGGCGAAGATACGTATGTTTACCAATTTCTCCCATGAACTCCGCACTCCGCTTACATTGATTATTGCACCTTTACAGGATCTGGTGTCTATGCCGGAATTTTCTTCCAGTGTGAAGAATAAGCTGAGCCTGATATTCAGTAATGCTCAACGCCTATTGCTGCTCGTGAATCAGTTGATGGATCTGCGCAAGAACCAGGAGGGTAAATTGAAATTGCATATTGCCAAAACGGATATGAATCTGTTCCTGCAAGAGATTTACTATGCCTTCAACCATCTTGCAGCAAAGAAATCCATAGAATTTACTTTTGAGAAGAGTGAGGAGAGAATGTCGGCATGGTTTGATAAGTCTATCGTGGAAAAGGTGGTCTTTAATCTCTTGTCCAATGCGATGAAGTTTACTCCGAATAATGGTAAAGTTGTGTTCTCATTGTCCCGGTGTACCTTTGCCGAACTTCCGTCGGAACAGCAGGCGGAATTGAATAAGATGCCTGCCGATACCCGGTTTGCCTGTCTCTCGGTTACCGATTCCGGGAAGGGTATTACGGAGGAAGATATGAAGAATATATTTGCACCTTTTTATCAGGGTGAAGATGACAATAAAGAGAATGTGGGTACGGGTATCGGTTTGAGTCTGACACGCTCTATCGTACTTCTGCATAAAGGCACTATTTCTGTATCTCATAATCAGCCTACGGGTACGATCTTCAAGGTTTATATTCCGATCAGCAATTCTGTCTACGGCAAGGAGCAATTGGTGGAGGATGATGAAGAGCAGGTAGTGGAGGACGTTATTCCGTCAGCCAAAGAAATGCATTTTGAGATAGAGAAGAAGTGGACTGTACTTCTGGCGGAAGATAATGATGAAGTAAGAGCTTACGTCAAAGAATGTCTGGATCCTTATTTCTATGTGCTGGATGTAAATAATGGTAAGGATGCACTGGAACTGAGTCTGGAGAAATATCCGGATTTGATACTGAGTGATATCATGATGCCGCAGATGGACGGACTGGAACTGTGCTCACGTGTGAAGCAGGATTTACAGCTTGGGCATATTCCGGTTGTACTGATGACGGCTAAGTCCATGGTGGTTCATATCAAGGAAGGCTTTTCGGTGGGCGCCGATGACTATATTGTGAAACCTTTCAGTATGGATGTGCTGATTTGCCGTATCAACAGTTTGCTGGAATCCCGTGAGAAACTGAAGAAACTATATGGAAAGAAGTTCTCTCCGGAAGCGATGGGTATCGAGATTGTTTCGGGGGATGATCGGTTCACGCAGAGTTTCTTTGAGATTATAGAAAAGAATATTTCTAATCCGGAGCTTGGGGTAGACTTGTTAAGTCAGGAGTTAGGGTTGAGTCGTGCCAACTTGTACCGGAAACTGAAAGCGGTAACGGAGCTTTCTCCAACAGAGTTGATACGTAATAAACGTTTGGAAATAGCTGCCAAACTCTTGTTGGAATCCAGTTATACGGTTTCTGAAATATCGGTCTACACAGGCTTCAATAGCCATGCTTATTTCACCAACTGCTTCAAGTCATTTTATGGCTATTCACCTTCAGAGTGGGTGCAAAGGCATAATGATAAGGGAGAAACTCCCAAATAGCTTATGTTTTACATATCGTTTGGAATAGAATCTCAAATGAATAAGACAATATTGAAAGTTGCGCTAAGATAAATCGCCTATCTTAGCGCAATCTTTTTATGGAGAATTTAATCTTTAAATCAATATCAACATTAGTAAGAATAACTATTATGAAATTTAAAACAGGATTAGTATCATTATTGGTCGTATGTGGAGCATGCAGCCAAGCGACAAAAGAAGCGGATGTCGTAAAAGACAGTTTTGATTTTGCCGGACAGCAGTTGAAGTATGCATTTACACAAATAGACTCTGCAAAAGCAAGTATGCCGGAGGAACAGCTGAAAAGGAAGCCGGTTTCTCCCCGCACGATAGAAGATAACGGTACCTTACGTTTGGTAGCATCAAGAGACTGGACCAGTGGTTTCTTTCCCGGTGAATTGTGGTATATGTATGAGTATACACAAGATGATTTTTGGAAGAAGCAGGCACAGGCATTTACCGCTAACATAGAAGACCAGAAAACGAATGGCGGAACGCATGACATGGGATTCAAAATGTACTGTAGCTTTGGTAACGGTTATCGCCTGACCAATGATGCAAACTACAAAAATATCCTGTTGGAATCTGCTGCTACATTGATTACCCGCTATAAGCCAACAATTGGTTGTATCCGTTCCTGGGATCACAGCCGTGACAAGTGGCAATGTCCGGTTATTATCGATAATATGATGAACCTTGAATTGCTGTACTGGGCATTTAAGGAAACCGGTGACTCTGTGTATTATAACATTGCAAATACACATGCACGTACTACAATAAAAAATCATTTCCGCGATAATTATAGCTCTTATCATGTAATCGATTATGATACAATCACCGGAGACGTGCTTCATAAGCATACGCACCAGGGATACAATCACGAATCTGCTTGGTCAAGAGGCCAGGCATGGGGCTTGTATGGCTATACCATGTGTTATCGCGAAACGAAACTTCCGGAATTCTTGTCGCAAGCTGAGCACATAGCCAATTACATCTTTACCAATCCTACCATGCCGGAAGATATGGTTACATATTGGGACTTTGATGCTCCGGGTATTCCGAACGAACCGAAAGATGCTTCTGCTGCCGCAGTGATGGCTTGTGCCATGTACGAATTGTCCATGTATAATCCGGAGAAAGCAGCATTATACAAGAAATGGGCGGATACGATTGTTGAGAGCTTAAGCAAGAACTATCGTGCGCAATTAGATGGTGACCGTGGATTCTTACTGCTGCACAGCACAGGTGCGCACAACTTTGAGAGAGATGTGCCTTTGGTTTATGCAGACTATTACTTCCTGGAAGCTTTGCTTAAGAAAGCTAAATTAGAGAAAGAAGGTACGGCTATTCTGTAAACGTGGAGAATCAATAGGTATGAGACGTATAATTGCATTGTTAGTGATGAGTTGCTTTGTTGCAGGTACCTTTGCGAAGGTACCTGTGATGGGCAATAAGATCCGGTTAACGGATAACTGGGAGTTTCTCCGTCAGGATGTGGGCAATATCTGGGAACTGGTACGCCCTATAAAGAAAGGTCAGCCGGAAGAGCAACCTATATGGACAAAAGTGACGTTGCCCCACTGCTTTAATGCGGAGGATGCTGTTGATCCGGATTTGAATTACTATCAGGGACCGGGATGGTATAAAACACGTCTGAAGCTGGATAATCCATATCCTGACGGACGGGTGGTATTGGAATTCGAAGGAGCGGGACAGAAGACGGATGTATATGTTTATATGACCAAAGTGGGTAGTCATGTTGGTGGATATGATAGTTGGAATGTAGATATAACAGATGCCGTGCGAGCTTTTCTGGCAAGCAAAGAGGCTGAACGTTTTGGAGGCGAAATTCCATTAAGTATTCGTTGTGATAATACCCGGGATGCTGAAATGATACCTTCGGATTTATCGGACTTCAATTTGTATGGCGGCATTTACCGTTATCTGAATCTGGTGTATCTTCCGGAAGTCTCCGTGGCTTCTCTCCGGATAGAACCGGCATTGGACGCTAAATTGAAAAAGGGAATGTTAAAGGTATCCGGTACATTCTATAATCCTGCGGATGTGCGTGAAGCACTGGTGGAAGTTACTGTGAAGAATGCTAAAGGTGAAGTGGTATCTGCCCGTACGTTGGATAAAATAACTCCGTTGGGGGATTTGGATATGCTGGATATTCAGATTGATAAACCACAACTTTGGGATGTAGATCATCCGGTATTATATACTTGCGAGGTTACTGTAACAGCCAATGGACAGAAAATAACAACGAGTGAACGTTTCGGTTTCCGTTCTTTTGAGTTTATAGATAAGGGCCCTTTCATGCTGAATGGAAAGCGTCTCTTGTTGAGGGGAACACACCGGCACGAGGATCATGCAGGAGTAGCTGCTGCCATGACTGAGGAACAGATGATACAGGAAATGAAAATGATGAAAGAGATGGGTGTGAATTTCATCCGTCTGGGGCATTATCAGCAATCTGAAATCATTTTGAATCTTTGTGATGAACTGGGCATTCTGGTTTGGGAAGAAATTCCCTGGTGCCGTGGTGGTGTGGGGAATGAAACTTATCGCGGACAAGCGAAACGTATGTTGACGAATATGATAACCCAGCATTATAATCACCCTTCAGTGATAATCTGGGGATTGGGTAATGAGAATGACTGGCCGAATGACTTTCCTGAATTTGAACAACGTGAGATACGGAGCCTGATGAGTGAGTTGAATACACTGGCACATCATCTTGATGCCGAACGTAAGACAGCAATTCGCCGTTGTGCATTCTGTAGCGATATTGTAGATGTATATTCTCCTTCTATCTGGGCTGGTTGGTATCGTGGGGTTTATACAGATTATCAGCAGATGTCCAAAGAAGAAATGGAGAAGGTAAAACATTTTCTGCATGTAGAGTGGGGGGGGGATAGCCATGCCGGACGTCATGCGGAGGCTACTGCTCCTATACGAAAAGAAGGTGAAAGTGATGGCGATGCGGCTCTGAACGGTTCGGCTCTGGTGTTGAAGAAAGGAGACTGGTCGGAAAGTTATATCGTTAAGCTGATAGATTGGCATTTGAAGGAACAGGAGAATATGCCTTGGCTGACCGGTGCTGCTTATTGGCCGTTTAAGGACTTTTCCACACCGGTGCGTCCGGATAATCCGGTACCCTATATGAATCAGAAAGGAGTGGTGGAACGTGACTTTACGAAAAAGGAAAGCTATTACGTATTCCAATCCTATTGGACAGAAAAGCCTATGGTGCATATCTATGGGCATGGTTGGCCTGTGAGATGGGGAGATGCCGATGAAGAAAAAGAGGTTTTGGTTTACTCTAACTGTCCATCGGTGGAACTGTTTGTGAACGGACAAAGCCAGGGGATACGCAAGCGTAATAGTCAGGATTTTCCCGCAGCGGGTTTGCGCTGGAATGTGAAGCTTGCTAAGGGGCAGAATACATTGCGTGCAGTGGCTGCTGGAAAAGAAACTCTTGCTGATGAATTGAGCTTTGAATATCAGACCGAGAAGTGGGGGAAAGAACATGCATTCCGGGTAACTTCTACTTCTAATGAAGACGGAATTGTTGAAGTTGAAGCCCAGTTGGTAGATAGTAATGGTATCAGGTGTCTTGATTCCAGAGTTTTTGTTTCTTTCGATATTGCCGGTGACGGAGAACTGATACAGAATCAGGGCACAGCAACCGGTTCCCGCAAAGTACAGGCACGTAACGGGCGGGCACAAATACAGGTTCGTACGCAAGGCGGTACTTCCTGTGTAGCTGTAAAAGCTGATAAAGTCCAAACATCATTTATAACGGTGCAGTAAGATTATGAAAAAGGTAGGTATGTTATTTTTAGGGATCTGTTCTTTTCTGGCTATTTCGTGTACATCGGATAAAGACGGTAAAGATTTTGTGAAGTGCGTTTTAAAGCAGGGCATATTGGAACGTGCCGCTATGAATATAAAGGAGGAACCGGTAACGGTTACCGCCTTTATAGCGGAACGCAGTGCAGGGGATATACATGATTTTTATTCGGAGGGTGATTATTGGTGGCCGGATACTTTGAATCCTGACGGACCTTATGTGCGTCGGGATGGCGAGACCAATCCGGATAATTTTGTAGCTCATCGTCATGCTATGATACGTTTTAGTTCAATCGTAGGTAATCTGACTTCTGCTTATTTATTGACTCAGGATAAAGAATATGTGGATGCGATACTGACGCATGTGCGTGCCTGGTTTGTGAATGAGTCTACGAAAATGAATCCTAACTTGCAGTATGCGCAAGCTATTAAGGGAATTGCTACAGGACGTGGTATTGGCATCATTGATACGGTACATCTTATGGAAGTAGCCCAATCGTTATGGCAGTTAGAAAAGCTTGGAGTATTGTCTAAGGATGATATAAAGTCTACTAAACAGTGGTTTGCTGATTATTTGAAATGGATGTTCACACATCAGTATGGCATAGACGAGATGAATGCTAAGAATAATCATGGAACTTGCTGGGTGATGCAGGCTGCTGTATTTGCCCGTTATGCCGGTGATAAGGATATGATGGATTTTTGTAAGCGGCGTTATAAAGAAGTACTTTTACCTAAGCAGATGGGGGAAGACGGTAGTTTTCCGTTGGAGACAGCACGTACGAAACCTTATGGTTATTCTTTATTTAATCTGGATGCCATGGCAACAATATGCCAGACGCTTTCGGATAAGAATGATAATTTATGGACTTATACGGCAGAGGGAGGTAAGAATATGGAGAAGGGTATTAATTTTATCTATCCCTATGTCGTTGATAAAGAAAGCTGGATTTATACGAAAGATGTAATGTATTGGGATGAATGGCCGGTAGCGCATCCTTTCCTGATATTCGGTGCGCTACAGACTCATAATAAAAATTGGCAGTCAACGTGGGAGAAGTTAGAACATTTCCCTGTAACCGACGAAGTGGTGCGTAATCTGCCTGTACGTAACCCGTTGATTTGGATTTAATCAATAATGACTATGATAATAACACGGAAAATAATAGTAGGAGTTTGTATCGTATGTGTAGTCGGTACAAGTCATTCTTCTATGGCTCAAAACCGGGTAGTTACTCAACATACAGCCGGTATGGTAGTGGAAGGAGAGGTTACTATGCTGGTTACTCAGGAGACTACTACCCGCTATCGGCGAACTACTTCTCAGGGAGTGCCGGAAGCTAAACTGGGATATACACCCGGAGTTACTCCGAAATATTTAGCTATACCTTTGTCGGAAACAGTGATGACGAGATATCCGGATTATCGAATGGCTTACTGGAAAGATTATACATATGTGCAGGGATACATGTTTGAGGCTATGGACCGTTTGGGACAATTAACAGGTGATAGCAGGTATCTGGAATATATAAAGAAATATATGGATCATTTCGTCGATGAAGCGGGTAATTACAAAGGAGGCGGATTAACGAATCTCGATAATTTTATGACAGGTTCGGTCTTTTGTACATTATACGGGCGTACGGGTGATGAGAAATACAAGAAAGCTGCCTTGCAAATATTGAAAGCTGTGGATCAGTATCCCAGTTCCGATGGACAGTTTTGGCATGGAAACCGGAGTCCTAATATGTGGATAGATGGTGTTTTTATGATGCAGATGTTCCTTATACGTTGTGCACAATATGTAGGAGAAGCTGATTATTGCTATGATGTGGCATGTAGGAATATTATTACTGCTGCCCGTCATTTGCAACGCTCGGATGGACTTATCCTTCATGCATGGACTACAGAGCCTGAAAAGGCTGTGTGGGCGGATAAAACTACTGGACTGTCACCGGAGGTATGGAGTGAAGGTATGGGGTGGTACACTTTGGTGGTACCTGAATTACTGGCTTTACTACCCAAAACACATCCGAATTATCAGCAGGTCCTTGATATTTATCTGAAAATGTGTAAAGGGCTGAAAGAAGTGCAGGATAAGAAGACCGGCGGTTGGTTTATGGTTGTGGATAAAGGAGATAATCCTTTAAATTTTGTAGATCCATCCGGAACTGCTATGTTTGTATACTCTATTCAGCGTGGTGTAGAATTAGGGCTCTTAAAAGCGAAGGAATATACTCCGGTTGCATATAGGGGATATCAAAGTCTCTTTCCTTTTATACAGGTGAATGACAGAGGCTTACTGGATGTGATAGGAGCATGTGATGGAGTTGTGATTAAAAAGAATTTTATAGAATATGTTACTGTTCCCAAAATATTGAATGCCAAAGAGGCTGTTGCTGGTATATTGTGGGCGGCTGTTATAATGGAAACAGAACAACTGAAAAAATAAACAGGAATGAGAATTTTGCGTAATCTGATTATAATTAGTGTATTACTTGTATCTGTTACTGTACAGGCAAGTGGTGTGGATGAGTTGGTGCGTATCAAGCAAAATTATGCCCGAATGTTGGTTCCTTCCGGTAAAGATCCGTTTGGCTTATTGTCCATCCTTTCGTCTATTCAACCGGAAACAGAGATTTCGGATCAGGTTGTGGTAGAGTTACATCAGCGATATCCTTTTGATTTAAAGAAAATAGAAACTTATCTGTCTTCTTTCACGGAAGCCGGAACATGGCCGGATATTAATTACGATGACAAAAAGCGTTCTGGCTGGGAACCTAAAATTCATGCGGAACGTATTCTGGAGCTGGTAAAGCTCTATAACTCTGATCAGACTTCCTACTATCGTTCTTCGGAGGTGGAAGCGGTTATTCATAAAGCTTTGAATTATTGGTTTACTGCTAAACCTGTATGTTTGAACTGGTGGTATAATCAAATAGGTATTCCTAAAACACTGGGTACGGTTTTTATCTTGTTTGAGAAGCAATTGACCCCTGTGGAGAAACAGAATGCTATAACTGTAATGGAGAATGCTAAATTTGGGATGACCGGACAGAATAAGGTATGGCTTGCCGGAAATGTGATGATGCGTGCATTATTACAGAATGATTATGAGTTGGTAAAGATGGCGCGTGATACCATTGCATCTGAAATAGTCACGGGTGGAGCAGAAGGTATAAAAGACGATTGGTGCTTTCACCAGCATGGTGCTCAGCAGCAGTTTGGTAATTATGGGCTTTCGTTCGTATCCGGAATGAGTTTCTTCTCTGGGTTATTTTCAGGGACGTCGTTAGCATTTGATGATAAACAGTTGAGTATTCTGAGTACACTGATTGATAAGGGCTATCGTTGGGTAATCTGGAAAGGAATGATGGATGTGAATGCTTTGGGACGTCAACTGTTTCATCATGCTCCCGTACATAAAGCACTGAGTCTTGCATTTGCAGCCTCGGAGTTAGGTGGAGGTGAATCAGATGAGTGCGTGGCTGTGGCAACAGCTTTGCTTCGTGATAATTATCCTGCGCCTGCGGTGAATGTGCTTACAGGACATAAGCATTTCTGGCAGTCGGATTATACAATTCATCGCTGTCCTTCCTGGATGGCGTCTATAAAAATGGCTTCTGACCGTATTATCGGTACGGAAATGATGAATGGCGATAATATGAAAGGGTATTATATGGCAGATGGAGCTACTTATATTTATAAAGATGGTAAGGAGTATCTGGATATTTTTCCTTTTTGGGACTGGCGGAAATTGCCGGGAGTAACAGCTTTTGAAGATAATGCGCCTATGCCTCTGATTAAAAGTTATCAGCCTCGTAATAAAGGAACTTTTGTAGGAGCTGTTTCGGATGGAAAACAAGGAATGACTGTTATGGAGTTAGATCGTTCCGGAGTGAAGGCTCATAAGGCATGGGTTTGTACGGATGACTTTATTCTTTGTTTGGGAGCTGGCATACAAGCAGATAGTAATCTTGTTGTTACCACTTCTATAGAGCAATGCCATAAAAATGGGGAACTGCTTTCTTGGGAAAATGCACGATGGAATGTTGTGAATACAAAGCAATCTGCTAAGGGAAAGGAACAGCGCTATTTTCATGATCATACAGGATATATTGTATGGGGCAATAATCATGAAGTTGTAGCTGAAACAGCAAAACGTACGGGATCATGGTATGATGTGATGCAAATGTATCACCCGGAAGAAACACATGGAGAGGTGACTGCCATCTATTTGACGCATGGTGTTGCACCTAAGCAAGGCACATATCAATATTTGATATTGCCCGAAATGGACAAGGAAAATGTGGCTGCTTTTAATTTATCGGATATACGGATACTCCGTAATGATGCTACTGTTCAGGCTGTCTATAGTGAAGGAAATACTACTTGTTGGGTGGCCGCTTATCAGCCGGTACAATTGACTGTAAGTACGGATTTGATATTGAATATTCAAACTCCCGGAATCTATATGATACGGAAAAATGAATCCGGTCGGTACGTAATAAACTATGCCGATCCGACTCAACAGAGAAATGTTGCAGAACTTGAGTTGAATCATAAAAAGGTGCGTCTTTCTCTTCCCGAAGGAAAAGAGAAAGGGAAAACAACTTCTATAGTGGGTTAATGCGTTAAAAAACGCATTTTGAGCCATTTCTCCAAACGATTGAAATAATATTGCAAGCCTTGTTGGTAAGATACGTCTATTTTTGTTTTAGATAAATGATTATAGGACTATGAATACACACAAGGCTTTTATTTTGGGCGTAGCATTGCTGAGCACTATTGGGGTGAAAGCTCAGTTTGCCATTGATAACTATAAAGCTGTCTTTACTTCATCCCCACAGCATGTTCCCACTACCAAAACTCCGGATGCTCCTTTAGCCGGTAATGGAGATATCGGTATCACAATGGGAGGTACTCCTGATAAACTCTGTTTTTATATTGGTAAAAATGATTTTTGGAGGGCTTATCCTGTTTATCCGGGAGGAATTGCGCTTCCGGGCGGACTGGATATTGAGATAAAAGAACTGCAAGGAGCTACTTACTATGCGGAACAATTGCCCGGATCTGCTGAAATCAGAACTAAATTCACAACTCCTCATTGTCAGTTGGATTTGTCTGCATGGGTTGCTGCAACGGATAATAAGATTATCATTGAATTGCAATCGGACAAAGCCGTTACTGCCCATTTGCGTCTATGGGCTGCGGAAGGTAATACTTCGACTACTGCGGGAGGCAAAGATAAAGTAATGTGGGTAAGTCGTTCATTTGAAAATACGGAATTGCTGCGTTGGCCTACTCATGTGGCATTGGCTTTAAACTCAAATTCTGATGAATTCTCCTTGATTCCCGGTAAGAAAGTACAATTGGTTATATCTGTTTATACGAATCATGATACACCGGATTGGAAAGACAAAGCTATTACAGAAGCAGAGAAAGTAACGGAAGCGGGTGTTGAGCAATTACGGAAAGAACATCATTCTTGGTGGAATCATTTTTGGAAACAGTCTCATATTAATATAGGTGATAGTTATTTTGAAAAGTATTACTATCAGTCGCAATATTTGTTTGCTTGTTCTTCCCGTGAGGGTAAGTTTGCACCTGGTATCTGGGGACCATTTGTTACGCGTGACGAAGCGGCATGGGGAGGTGATTATCATCTGAATTATAATTATCAGGCACCTTACTGGGCGTCATTTTCTTCCAATCATATTAGTCTGACGGATAATTTTGATCAACCTCTATTAGATTATATGGAGGCTGGACGGAAGCATGCGCAGGAATTGCTGAATTGCAAAGGTATCTATTATCCGGTGGGTATCGGTCCTAAAGGTTTATGTACAGCTATGTGGCCGTTAACTCCTGAAGAAATGCAGGAAAAGTATTCGACCCGTGAAAATACAATTGATGGTGGTTATAAGTTTCTGGGACAGAAAATCAATGCGGTGTTTAGTGTTGGAAATATGTTGATGCGATATTACAGTACGTATGATGAGGCGTATGCCCGTAAAGTATATCCGTATCTTCTGGCCTGTGCGGATTTTTGGGAAGATTATCTCTTTTTAGAGAATGGACGTTATGTCATTCGTATGGATCATTTCAACGAGGTGATGCCTAATAAACGCAATGGAGGTGTCTGGCGTAATCGGTTAGGTGATTTTAATTCAACTCTTTCGTTGGGTTTGGTTCGTATGCTGTTTCAGGGTGTGATGGATATGAGTGATTTCCTTTCCATTGATAAGATACGGCAATCCCGTTGGCAGGATATTTTGGAGAAACTGAGTGAATACCCATTGGGTATTACAGAAGACGGGCGTCAAAGTTTGAAGAATATGGAGAAAGGACCTCAAGATAAAGAAGTACCTCCATCGGGGCTGAATAGGGTATCTATTCATGGTTTGATTCTCCCTGCCGGTGTTGTGGGACCCATGACAGATGTGGCTTTCAATGCTATTTTGCTGGAAGATGTGGCACATTGGGCGGATAAACAACGTGATCCGAATGATTGGGGAAATACATCTAATAATGGAATTGAAACCTGCTATCCCGGAGCTGTACGTGTGGGGTATCCCTCGGATAAGATTCTATCTTATTTGAAGAAGCGGATTGAGATGGATGTATATCCCAATTCCTGGATTGTGCAAGGTGGGGGAGGTATTGAAACTTTAGCAGCTGTTCCCCTGACTATTAATGAGATGCTGCTACAAAGTTATGAAGGTATTATTCGTGTTTTCCCAAATTGGAATCGTAAGAAGGATGCATCTTTTGAAAATCTGAGAGCTTATGGTGCGTTTTTGGTTACTTCTACTTTGAAAGAAGGACTAATTCAGGGAGTAACCCTGGTTAGTGAGAAAGGACGTGTCTGTAAAATAGAGAACCCATGGAAAGGACGCCCTGTGCAAGTTATCCGGGAAAATGGAAAAGCAGACATTCTTTATGGAGAATATCTGCAAATACCGACTGTGGTGGGTGAGAAGGTTGAACTGAATTTATATACAAACTAATAATTGAGAATAGAATGAATCGTGTAAAGAAACTTGTGGGGGGGATATTGGCGATAACACTTTGTGTAAGTGTATCTGCCCAGACCAAATTACCTCCGGGCTGGCAATCCAGCTATGTGAAAATTACTCCGAAAGGGGAGTTAACTTATTATCCCGATAAACAAGGAAATACGATACCGGATTTTAGCCGGGTTGGTTATCATCATGGTGATAAATCAATTCCTGATTATCCGGTAACAAAAACCGTATATCCTGTGGAAAAAGGGGATAGTCGTCAAAGAATTCAGGATGCAATAGATGAAGTGTCTCGTATGAAACCGGATAAAAACGGACACCGTGGAACGGTTTTGCTGAAACGGGGAGTATATCATGTTCATGGAACCATTCATATAAATACAGGTGGGGTTATTTTGACCGGAGAAGGAGATAATGTGAATGAAACCCGTTTATTGGCTATCGGTAAGCAGCGTTTTTCATTGATAGAAGTATCTGGTAATGGTAGAATGGAGGAAGTATCCGGAACAAGGGTGAAGATTACGGATGCTTTTGTACCAGTGGGAACACACTCTTTTCAGGTTTCTTCTGCTACAAATTTTAAAGTAGGTGATCGTATCATTGTTTATCGTCCGGGAACAGAGAATTGGATACATGATATTAAGATGGATCAGATCGTTGAACGCCAAGGAACCCGCCAATGGACTGCACGGGAATATAATCTTTCTTTCGAACGTGAAATTGTAAAAGTAGAAGGTAACCGTATTTATATTGATAATCCGGTAGTAATGCAAATGGAAGAGAAATATGGCGGCGGTGAAGTATTTAAGTATACATTTGACGGTCGTATCAGTGAAGTCGGGGTGACTAATATGTGTTTGGAATCTGAATTTGAACATTATGAGGATAACGAGCATGGTTGGATTGGCGTTCAATTCGATAAAGTGGAAAACTGCTGGGCGCGTAATCTGACTTGTCGCTATTTCGGGTATTCAGCGGTAAGTTGTGAACGTAATGCGAAGAATGTAACTGTGACGGATTGCCGTTGCCTGGAAACAAAATCTCTGATAACCGGTGGACTGCGATATTCTTTTAATAATTGGGGACAGCAAAATCTGTTCATGAACTGTCAGAGTACAGAGGGGCGTCATGATTATGTGACGGGTGCACGTGTATGTGGTCCTAATGTATTTTATAATTGTACGGCTTCGCAAACTTATGCAGATATAGGTCCTCACCATCGCTGGGCAGTTGGTACTCTTTATGATAATGTGATTACCGATGGAGAAATCAATGTGCAGGATCGTGGTAAAATGGGAAGTGGACATGGCTGGGCTGGAGTAACTCAGGTGCTTTGGAACTGTCGTGTGAAACGTGCTGCTGTACAGAGTCCTTGGACATCAGGACATAATTATAACTTTGGTATGAAGGGTGAAAAATATCCGGGAGTTTTTATCGATCGTCCGGATGGTGTTTGGGAAGGACAGAATGAGAAGAATGTTTTCCCCCGTTCACTTTATGTGGCACAACTGATGGCTCGTCATAGGAATATGGACTTGCGAATACTGACTAAGTAAGCCGGAATTAGCTTGTAATTTGGTGTTGTAAAATCATAGTTCTTGGTAATGTATTGTATAATAGGGTGTTATCTGATTGGTTGTTTACAGTCTATAACACTTTGAGATATAATTGATAGTATTTGATACAATCTTTAAATCTCGTTTGGGAAAATTGTTGTTTGTTTGCGATATGGAAAACAATAATGTATAACTTTAAAAATGATGTATTGATATTATGTAAAAACAATCTATTATGAACAACTCAAAAAGAATTCCAGGTGAAATCCCTTGTTAATTTAAGTCTAATTTTAAAAAGTAGTTTAATGAAAAAGAAAGAACACAAATCGAAATCGCTGTTATGGCGGTTTTTCCTCGTTCTGTTTGCATTTTCTATGAGTCTTAATCTATATGCTCAGGAAATAACAACAACTGGTACGGTTGTCGATCAAAATGGGGAACCTCTAATTGGAGTAACGGTTTCCGTTATGAAAGGTAATAATGGGACAATTACTGATATTGATGGTAACTTTTCTATTCAATGTAACAAAGGTGCTACATTGAAATTTAGCTATATTGGCTATAAGGATGCAACACAGGTAGCGATGGGTACTAAAATGAATATAGTACTGACGGAAGACGCTCAGGCATTGGATGAAGTTGTAGTCATAGGTTACGGTACAGTAAAGAAGAGAGATTTGACAGGTGCTATCTCCACTGTAAATGCCAAGACGATTGAAGAACGCCAACCGACTGATATCTTTCAAGCATTACAGGGGGAAGTGTCCGGTCTGCAGATTTCCAATAACTCAGGTGCTCCTGGGGATACAGGTACTATGCTGATTCGTGGTGCTTCTACTATGGGATCAGGTGTTACTCCGTTATATATTGTAGACGGTGTGGCAGTAGATAATATTTCTACTATCAATCCTGCCGACATTGAAAGCATGGAAATTTTGAAAGATGCTGCTTCAGCCGCTATTTATGGTTCACGTTCGGCTGCTGGTGTAATTATCATCAGTACTAAACGTGGTAAAGAAGGTGCTCCTGCCAGAATTTCGGTGAAGTACAACCACTCAATGAAGAAGTTAGGACATAAGATTGATCAGGCAAATGCATTTGAACGTTATTTGAAAGAAAGAGCCGGTAATGCAGGAACTTCTTTATGGAAAACCAGTAATGACTCTTTGCATCCTAACTTCATGGCTGATAACGACTATCAGGATTTGATTACTCGTATGGCTCATTCTAACCAAGTTGATATTAATATCAGCGGTGCAAAGAATAAAATGAGTTATTATACAAGTATTGGTTATTTGAACGAACAAGGTATTGTACTAAATAGTTATTTGAATCGTATAACTTCCAGAACTAATGTTGATTTCGCAGTATCGGATCGTTTCAAATTAATGAGCCGCTTTAATGTGGCTTATACGGATAAGAATAACATTAATACCGGTGGTGTAATTAATCAGGCATTACGTCGTCCGCCACAAATGGCGCTTTACTTCCCTGATGGATCTTATGTATATAATAATGGTGGGCAGTTCAATCCGATAGCTGATGCCTATGAACGTGTTAATAAAAGTGTTTCTTATTCAGTTTCTTTGTATCAAGGAGCGGAATTCCAGCTTATGAAAGGCTTGATCTGGTCTGCCAATGTACAGGGTGAATTGAAAGTCAACCGTAATGACCAGCTGATCCGTGGAGATTTGGTTTCTTCAGGTATCAGTTCCGGTTCTAATGATGCAAAAATCCCTCGCAAATTATCTGCGGAAACTTACATTAACTTTGCCAGAGATTTCAAAGATCATTCAGTAGGTGCTATGTTCGGTACCAGTGTCGAGGATTGGCGTGATGAAACATTCCACTTAGAAGGTAGTGATTATGTATCAGAGTCGATTCTTACTTCTAACGCTCAGCAGGTGAAAGATTTGACAAAAACTAAGACTACATATGAAAGTCATGCTATGGCATCTTTCTTCGGACGCGTAAACTATAGTTATAAAGGAAAATATATATTTACGTCAAATCTCCGTTATGATGGTTCTTCACGTTTTGTTGGTAACCGTTGGGGGCTATTCCCATCTGCATCTATTGCATGGCGTGCATCTGATGAATTCTTCTTTGATTGGGCAAAACCTGTGTTGACTGATGCTAAATTCAGACTTAGCTGGGGTACCAATGGTAATGAACGTGTAGGTAACTATGAATCAATTAACCAATATAATATTGGTTCATATTATAATGGTGTCATCGGAGTTACCCAAACGGATAAGTTGGCCAACCTTGATTTGAGTTGGGAATCAACAGAACAAACTAATATTGGTTTGGATGTGACATTACTTGACGGACGAGTTTCTTTAGTAGCGGAATATTATATCAAGAAAACAAAAGACTTGTTGGCCGATGAAGTAATCCCTTCAGAATTAGGTGTTAGTAGTATGCGCGTCAATATGGGTAATATTGAGAATAAAGGTATTGAGCTGACAATAAATGCAACTCCTATTCAGCTTCGCGATTTTTCATGGCAGACCACTCTTACCTATACTAAAAACAAAAATAAAGTATTAAAGCTATCGGAAGGCAAAAGCTTTGTGGAAGACGGTAAATACTTGATTGAAGAAGGTTCGCCTTTGGGACAATGGTTTGGACAAAAAGCTTTGGGCATTTATGCCACAGATGAAGCAAATGCATATATCAAGAATAGCGACGGTTCGTTTGGTGATCGTTTGATTCCTGTGTACCAAAGAGATCCGAATAACTATAATAACTATATTTATGGTTCTAACGGTAAACCCATTTTCTCACATTATGAGACAAAAGGAGGGCAGAAATATACAGGTGATGTAGGTCAAATGACTACCGCAGGTTCAGTGAGCAAAGGTGGTGATATAATCTGGGATGATTTGGATCATGATGGTGTAATAGGTGACTCGGACAGACGTATCTTGGGTAATGGTATGCCTACATGGTATATGGGATGGACTAACTATTTGAATTATAAGAATTTTTCATTATCCTTCTCGTTTTATGGAAGTTTCGGTAACAAGATTTATAATAAACAACGCCGTGACCTGTTACAGAATTCATCATCGAACATGACTCCATTAGCAAGAGACTGTTATCGTTTGTGGAAATATCAAGGACAAATAACAGAAGTTTATAGTAGTGCCAAAGCAACAACTGGTGTAAACAACGCGCGTGAACTTTCTTCTTTCTTTCTGGAAGATGGCGACTATATTCGTCTAACAAATGCTCGTTTAGCTTATAGGGTTGACCGTAATTTTACTAAGCGGTTCCACATCTCCGATCTTCAATTGTACGTATATGGAAACAACCTTCTGACCTGGACAAAATACAAAGGATTTGATCCGTCAAGTATTTCCAACAGTAATGTGCTTCGTCCGGGTATTGATAACGGACGATATCCTACCGCAAGAGAAATTGGTTTCGGACTAAATGTTAACTTTTAACTTGTAAAAACTTATGAAAAGATTAAAATATTTACTGATCGCCGGTGTCAGTCTATTGTTCGCTTCTTGTGAGAACTTCTTAGACAGACAACCCGAAAGTTCGCTATCGGGCGAAACTTTCTGGACTTCAGAACAGGATTTGAAAACCTGGAATGCAGGTATGTATGACGGTCTGCAATCTACCTTACGTACAAACTGGTTCTATTGGGGCGAACTTCGTTCCGGTGTGTATGCAGAACGTGGTACGGCTTACGACCGCAATTTACTATACAACGGTTTAAATTCTCAGTCGGGATCTTCCAGTTGGAGTGATCTTTATAAAACAATTTATCGTGCCAATGCAGCTATTAAGCATATTCCCACTAGTCCTATAGGTAGTTCTGTATCTGCTCCATATTTAGGTCAAGCTTATGCAATGCGTGCATTGATGTATTTTTATGCTATACGTGTATGGGGCGGTGTACCTAAAATCACTGAACCTATGGAAGATGTCTCTTCTCAGGAACGATATTATGGAAGAACTTCTGTAGAAGAATTAAAAGCTTTTATTCTGGAAGATATAGAGAAAGCATTAGAATATATTGGCGCTTCTACAGATATGTCCAGTGCCAGTAAATACTATTTAAATCGTGGAGCTATTATGGCATTGCGTGTAGATGTATTGATGTGGTATAAGGAATATGACAAAGCGCTTGTAGCAGCTAATGACTTGCTGACAAACTATAAATACAGTCTTGAACCGGCATCTACCTATTCCAGCATGTTTTTAAATCCATCAAGCTCTAAAGAGATGATATTCAATCTTTTCTGGAACTATGAAGAAGATAGCAACGGCTTTGGATATGCTCAGGAACTTGCGTCAGGTTCAAACACAATCCGATATCATCCGACAAAGGCATATTATAAGGAGTTGGTATCCCGTAAGAGAGAAGATACCCGCGTCACTATGATTATGGATACATTTGCTATCAGCTATTTCATTACTCCTGACGAGATGATAGACGAATCGTATGAGAAAGCAATGAACGGTGATTATGGTAATGCCGCTAATTTCCAGATTAAATGCCCGAAATTCACAGAATACGGAGCGACTGCTAATGATGGCAGGCCTGGATATTCCTATGTTGCTAACGGATCATGTTCTACCCATATGCCAATTTATCGCTTAGCAGATATATTGTTGCTAAAAGCTGAAGCTTTAGTATTAGGTACACATAAAGATTATCAAGGCGCGATTAATATCGTCAATCAAATACGTGAACGTGCAGGCTGGGAAAGTACTGCAGTTTTAGAGGATTACCCAACCGAAAAAGATCTGATTAAGTTGATTATTGATGAACGTACCATTGAGCTTTGGGCAGAAGGTAAACGTTGGTTTGATTTGGTACGCAATGATATGGTAAAAGAATACTTAGATCCATATTTGCAGAATGAAGACTTGGGTGATCAGAGAATTCCGGAAGGTTTTGTTATTGGTGCTGAGAAAGAAGCTAATCAGATTGGCGGTTACGGCAGAATTTTGTGGCCTCTGAATCAGGATGTATTCCGTAAGAACCCATCTATGAGAGGACAACAGAACAAGCCTTATGAAGAATAACAATAATGTCTTAAACAATAATGAATATGAAAATCTTTAGATATTTTATAAGCCTTGCCTTATTTTGCATTTCACTGAGTTCATGCACCTTGTTTGATCTTGATTTTCAAAGTAACGAGGAATATGAAGCAAAAAAAGCGGATAATAAGGTAAATATGACAATCTGGGAATTTATCCAGAGCCGTCCTGATATATTCAGTTCTTTAATTGAAGGTATTCAATATGCCGGAATCGAAGATCTGTACAAAGAAGCAGGAAATACGCATATATTACTGACCAATAGTGCTCTTAGCAGCGGGGATAACTGTTTTTGGAAGAAAAATCCGGTGATGCTTCCAGGAGCTACGGAAGCCGCAGCTGCTACTGCCTGGGAGCAATATGACAAAAAAGTGGTAAAAGAACTGCTAACTTATCATATTGTAAGAGGAGAATGGTCATATTTTAATATAGATTCTTCGGACCGCTGGATCGGGACTTATGGAGAAGGTAGCTTTTCCTACAGCAAAGATGGGCAGACGCTTCAAGGAGATACTGCAGTAATGTGTGTCAAAGCCGGACATGACCGTAACCTACCGCTTCAGTTGAATAATTTTGAATGGAACTTCAGAGGGTTGCTGGCTGCATCTTCCGGTAGTTGCCGCACTACTAACATTCATGCACGTGATGGTTATATCCATGTATCTGACTGGTGGCAACCTCGCCCATCGAGATATTTTTTGGGTCAAGAATAAATTAATAATATAGAAACGTATGAAAAAACTAGTATTCAATATCGCTATATTAATATGTGTGATCTTCACTTCCTGTTCAGACGATGACAGCGTAAATATTGTTTCATTGAACACTTTCGGCACAAAGTTTTGCCGTAATGATGTGGTGAAAGTGTTTGTTTCTGCCGAACTCAGTGATGATACAGATGTTAGTTATGAATGGGGATGCGATGGTGGAAGCATGACAAATCCTCAAGGACTATTTGAGAATGTATGGAAAGCTCCGAATGAAGCCGGAACTTATGAAATCTGGTGTACGGTGAAATGTGGGGGTAAGAAAGAAACCCGTCGTTCTAAAATGACTGTACTGGACGAGCTGTTTTATTCTAACTTTGAAACTCCTTATTATAATGAAGGCTGGTCTAATGCATCTATGACAGTAGCATTTGACGCTAATAAGGGAACGAATGGTGCAGTTAAACTGACTTCCACTAAAGCCGACGGCCGTTTTGCCCGTAGCTGGAATAATGTATCTGTTCCTTTCTCCACACAAGTGGACTATGCAGTAAATGCTTGTCCTTCAGATAATAATTTTGCAGAGATCCGTATTGAATTTGCCCGTATCAATAATGCCACGTTTTATGTAACTAAGGCATGCTTTACAACCTACCCCAAAACAGGAGCATGGAAAGCAACTTATACCACAACCAATGTGACAACAGGAGAGACGACAGATATTACAATAGATGAAGGTACGGATACGGCAAACTTTAAATTTAAAAAGGACGCTTTCAAAACAATTGCAGTATCAATCGATGCAAATAAGAAATTCATAGTTTACTATGATGGCAAGAAATATTTTGAGAGCAGTGCATTAGCCAGTGTGCAGGAGCAGTATTATGTATCTCGCTCTGGTTTCGGATTGGACAACAAAGTCATTATTTTTGCCGACAATCTATTTGTATTTGATAACGGTACAATCTGTACAGCCGAACCTCGTGAAAGATAAATAATCAATCTCATTCATCGAAAAAGGAGAGAATATTGGACATACATATTGTGTTTGAATATTCTCTCCTTTTTACTAATATTATAAAGATATGAAATATCGTATTCTAGTTTTATTATCAGTTATTTTGGTTTCATTGGCAGGAATAGCACAAGATAATGTGACAGGAGTTGTCCTGAATGAAAAAGGTAAACCGGTCAAGAAGGTAAAAATGCGGGTAAAGGGGCGTATGAAAATGCTTTCCACTTCATCAAAAGGTACATTTGAACTGGGTAATGTGAAAACAGGCGATACACTGTTGGTCTATCCTAACAGAAAGTTGGTGGCTTATGTGCCTATGTCAGGAATTCCAACTTATACCATACATTTGGGGAAGAATTCATTGTGCTATGCCACGAGTGAAAAAACAATAACCTGCATGTATCAGAAAATACCGGAACAGACCTATAACAGTAATATTATTACTTATGAGAGAATCCAGCAATTAGACGTCAACAATTTAATAGATTTGCTGCGAGGTAATATTGCCGGATTGCAGATTAATTATTCAGACGGACAAATGAAGGCCTCAATACGGGGAAGTTCATCTTTTGCTCTCAGTACCGAACCGCTTTTCATTGTAGGCGGAACCGAATATAATTCATTGGAAGAAGCCAATAATGCAGTGTCAGTAGAAGACATACGAGAAGTCGAGATTAAAAAAGATGGTTCTGAATACGGTATGAAAGGAGCGAACGGTGTTATTATCATACGGATAAAATGATCCTTCACTAACTTTTCTGTCATGAAAAACATCTTAAACTGATTCTCCCATAAAATGAAGTTGTTTTTTGGGAAATTATTATCTATTGCAATAAAAATGCAAACTTTTGAGATGCAACTGATATTAGGTTAATAAATTCATTCCTTCCTTTGTAGTGTTGTTAGTCTAACCACATTATGAATGTTCTAATACTAAATTTATAGCAATGTATATTATTTTTTATATACATATGCTATGGCTTATGTAATAGAAATCATTTAATAATAAAACGAGAAAGCGTTGGAAAAATGCTTTGTTTATTTAAGTCTAATCAAAAAAAAGCAATTTTAATGAAAAGGAAAGAACACAAATCGAAATCGCTGTTATGGCGTATTTTGTTGGTACTGTTGAGCTTCTCTTTTGGTACTATAGTACATGCTCAGAATATAACAGTAACAGGAAGCGTAGAGGATCAGAATGGTGAACCGTTAATTGGAGTGACAGTTGCAGAATTGAACACTACTAACGGAGCAATTACTGACATTGATGGTAATTTTTCTATTAAATGTGTTAAGGGTGCGACTCTTAAGTTCAGTTACATTGGCTATAAGGATGTAACCAAAGTCGTTACTGAAAGTAATCTGAAAATTGTATTAGTTGAGGATTCACAAGCTTTAGATGAAGTAGTTGTAGTAGGGTACGGTACGCAGAAAAAAGGAAGTGTAACGGGTAGTGTAACTAGTGTTGATGCCAAAGCTATTGAAGATTTTCCATCTGCTAATCTGTCTTCAGCATTAGCAGGACGCCTTTCGGGTGTATATATAACTCAAGGGACAGGTAAACCGGGAACTTCAGCCTCTTTTAGTGTACGCGCTAAAGGTACTCCTAATAATTCTGACCCACTATATGTTATTGATGGAGTAGTAAGGGATAAGATGGCGTTTGACGCACTGGATGCTAGTGAGGTGGCTAATATATCGGTGTTAAAAGATGGTGCATCGGCAGCAGTTTATGGTGCCCGTGCTGCTAATGGTGTTGTATTGATTACCACTAAGAAAGGTGGAAACGCGAAACCAACTATCAATTATACTGGTACGGTAGGTATCGATGTAGCTGCTATGATTCCAGAGACGCTCAGTGCTTATGAACATGCTGTTTATTTGAATGACCGTGCTATACAGGGTTATCTTAACAATGCTATTTGGAATCCGAATGTAGAACAGCAAGATCCGACTACCAAGTCTTCTTGGTATACAGATGACGAGTTGGCACATTTCAAAACAACTGATTATAGTTTTCTGGATGATGCATGGAAAACTCCATGGTCTACTCGTCATGCTATCAATATTACCGGTGGAACCGAAAAAGTACGCTATTTTATCGGTGGTTCTTATTTCTACAATGTAGGTTCATTTGATAATCTGAAGTATTCTAAATATAATTTCCGTGCTAGTATTGATGCTGATATTAGTAAGAATTTTACAGTTGGTTTGAATATCAGTACAGATAATCGTAAAGATACCAAACCCAATTGGAAGTCTGACGGTGACCGTGATCGTATGAATGACTTATACAAGGGATTATTGCTCCGTACCAAGATGATTCCAAGTATGATTGATGGAATGCCAGTAGGTAACTTTATTGAATGGCATCCGTTAATGCTTATTAGCGAAGAATCGGGTTTGCATACTAAGAAATGGCAAAATGTTAATGTCAATGCGACTGCGGAATATCGAGTTCCATTTGTAAAGGGGTTGAAGTTGAAAGTACAGTATAACCGTACATTGGATAATCGTTTGATTAAAAAGGTGAATTTCCCGTATGAGATGTATAACTTCCAGACTGCCGGAACAAACAATCATTATATTGACCCGAGTAATGTAGTAGTATCTACCAAAACTCGTGATGACGGTAACTATGTATTTAAAGAAAATCAGTTGGCAGAGGAATATCAATTAAACCTATTTGTAACTTACGACCGTAAGTTTGGTAATCATGATTTAAGTGCATTATTTGTTTATGAACAATCTGAAGGTGATAGTGAGAAATTTGATGCACAGCGCAATAAACTAATCACTTGGGAAATGCCGGAATTTTTCGGTGCAAGTGGTGATGCTTCTGAATCTATTGTTGGGGCTGGTTCTGTAAGTGAAAGTGGTCGTCTTTCCTACGTAGGTCGTCTGAACTATGCTTATGCAGACAAGTATCTACTAGAAGCTGCATTCCGTGTCGATGGTTCTACAAAATTTGCTCCTGATCAACGCTGGGGTTTCTTCCCCTCCGTTTCAGCAGGATGGCGTATTTCCAGTGAACCTTTCTTCTCAGAGAATATCAAGTTTATCGATTATATGAAACTGCGCGGTTCCATTGCTACATTAGGAAATGATGCTATTGGCGGTTGGCAATGGATGGCTCGTTACGGAATTACTACAGGTGCCGTATTCAATGGGTTATCTTATGGATTGGAGCCTAAGGAAGTTCCTAATCCTAAATTGACTTGGGAGAAATCAACTTCTTACAATATCGGTTTTGATAGCCGTTGGTTTAGAAATAAATTTGATTTCAGCTTTGAATATTTTTACAGACGTACATACGATATTCTTGATAATCTGAATGTGAGTGTACCTACTACATTTGGTGCATCTTTGCCAAAAGAGAACTATTCTGAGGTTAAATCCCGTGGCTTCGAAGTAGAACTGGGATACAATGACAGAATCGGTAAATTGGACTATTATTTAAGAGGTAACTTTAGTTTTGCAAACAGCTGGTGGTCCAAGAAAGATGAAGCAGAAAATATCCGGGCATACAAATCTGAAATCGGTCAGTCATTGAGCCGTGAATGGGGATTTGAATGCATTGGTATGATTCGTACCGAGGAACAGTTACAGCAATATATGGAAGAAAATCCGAATATGACCATTAAAGGGCAGAAACCCGGTTTAGGTATGTTGATATACAAAGATGTACGTGGTCCTGAGAGTGATGAACCGGATGGTATCATTACAGATGATGACAAAGTTGTTATTATTGAGAATAAAGTAGCTCCTATCACTTATGGTTTTACGATTGGCGGTAAATGGAAAGGATTCATGCTTGATATATTCTTCCAAGGTATGGCCGGTCATAAGAAGTTGATGGATTTCCGTGGTAATGGTATCAATGCCCATACAAGTACATTCAAATATTATAATGATCACTGGACCCCGGAGAATACAAACGCTTCAATGCCGGGCGCTACACAGTATAAGAATAATGAAGCTTCTTCCTTCTGGGTACGTAATGCTTCTTTCTTGCGTTGCAAAAATATATCCATATCTTATGATTTGCCGAAAACATTCGTTCAGCGGATAGGCATTGATAAGGCAAGGCTTTTCTTGAATGGTACAAACCTCTTCTTATTACAAGATAAAGTAAAATGGATGGATCCCGAAGCTACGAGTATTTCAGACTATCCTGTTATGAGAAACTTCTCATTTGGTTTGAATATAACGATCTAATTATATAAAAAACACTTGAATATTATGAAATCAAAACATATAATAGCTATTACAGCATTGACATTTGCAAGCTTGACCAGTTGTACTTCCGTATTGGATAAAGATGACCTGACAGCTGTCAGCGAAAAGGCAACATGGAATAGTGAAATTCTAGCTACAGCTTTTTTGGATAAATGCTACAAAGATAATCTACCGTCATTTAGTGGTGATTATTCTAAATATAGTGATGAGGGCAACGGAGGCGGTGATTTTATTCATGGTCGACTGACAGCGGTAGCTACTGCCGGAGGTCCGTTAGGAGAACACTGGCCTTATGACAAGATATATACTATCAATGTTCTGTTAACAAGTATTGATGGAGGTAGCTTGTCCGAGGACATCCGGAATCGTATAAAAGCACAAGCGCTTTTCTTACGTGCTTATCAGTATTTTGAGATGGTAAAAATTTATGGAGGTGTACCTTTGGTTTTAATCCCGCAGGACAGACATAGTGACGATTTATATGTTACTCGGAATACAGCAAAAGAGTGTATTGACCAGATAGTGAAAGATCTTGATGATGCTGCTGTCTCGTTACCCAGCATTTGGGGTGAAAATGACTTTGGACGTATCACCAAAGGAGCAGCTATGGCTTTTAAAGGACGTGTGTTGCTGACTTATGCCAGTAAGCAATTTAATCCGAATAATGACCGTACCCGTTGGCAGACAGCATACAATGCCTGCTTAGCGGCCCAAAAGGAACTGTCAGAGAACGGACAACGTGCTTTACATCCTGTTTATAAGGAGATATGGACAAAAGAGACTACCTCTGAGACTGTAATCACTACCCGTTTTCTCGATCCGGTGCGTACACACAATTTCATGGCAGGGCTTCGTCCGTTGGAATTTTCGGTAGGAGCTACAGGTAACCACCATCCTACATTGGATATGGCACTTGCTTTCCCAATGGCTGATGGTACTACTCCGGGAGTAGATGTAGATGGTGATGGCGTGAAAGAAGCTTTTGATCCTACTGCTACTGACGCTACCGGTATGTTTTGGTTGAACCGTGACCCTCGTTTCTATGATATCATCGTTTACAATGGTGCTGAATATCCATTGAATGGTATGCCGGACTGGTTCCAAGGTTGCATGTACACTTACAAAGGTGGCGAAGATACTCATAGTCCGACTGGCACGGGATTTTATTCATGCAAGTTCTCTATCCCTGAAAAGACAGCTACCGAAGCTAAGGATCACGGTGACATGGATTGGATCGAAATGCGTTATGCAGAAGTATTATTGAATCTTGCTGAATGTGCTGCGGAAGTAGGAAATAAATCTGATGAAGTTTATACTATCCTGAAAGATATTCGTAAACGAGCCGGTATAACGGCCAATGCGGACGGGCTCTATGGTTTAAAAGCAAATATGAGCCAACAAGAATTGATTGATGCCGTTCTTTATGAACGCCGCATTGAATTGGCTTATGAGGGCAAACGTTTCTGGGATTTGCTTCGTCGCAAGATATTCTCTGATATGCAAGGATATTCCCGTTACAGAATTGAAATACAGGTGAAGAGCGAATATGCTACTATGGCACGAAGAGATTTTATCACTATGATAAAGAACGATCCGGAATTGATGACAAAGAATTATTTCAAGTATTTCACTACTCAAACCTGGAGAATTGACGAAACCTATCAATGGAATGTAAAAGACACCTATTACTTCCAGGGATTGGCTCGTAAACACTTCGAACAGAATCCGAAACTGCAACAGACCATCGGTTGGGAAAGTGGTGATTTCGATCCATTAAAATAGTATACCAAAATACAGAATCTCTTAATTAAGGTATTTAGTTAAGTCAATATTGAGCAAACTTTTACTCTCAGTAGTAGAAGTTTGCTCTTTTTTTACAAGCTTTTGAGACAATCTATATAATGGAAATCATTTTTTTCCTCTTCCTTTGTTACACCATTAATTAACTTTATTGAATAAGACAAAGAATGAAGAACATTTATTATCTACTATGCCTTCTTTTCCCCCTATCCATTATGGGGCAGGAACCAATGGGCAAAAGCCAGTGGGTTTATTCGGATGCTAACGGAAAGTTAGTGTATAAAGCCACTAAGAGAGGTGACCGGATTATCGACTTTTCACATGCCGGATATAAGGGCGGTGGTGTAACCTTGCCATACGTTCCGGCAAAACTGACCGTACATCCTTTAGGAGAAAACGAAGATTGCACGGATTATATTCAAAAAGCCATTGATATGGTTTCCGCACTTCCCAAAGATGCCGATGGCTTTCGGGGTGCAGTTCTGCTGGCACCGGGACGTTACGTATGTAACCGTTCTCTTCAGATAATGACAGATGGCGTCGTATTGCGCGGTAGCGGAAGTGATCCGAGTGGAAGTGTTATCGTCATGACCGGAGATAAACATACGGCAATCGTAGTGAATAATGGCATCCGCCAACGTGCAGGCAATCGTTTAGGCGAAGCTGCTCCGGATGAAAAAAGTATAAAGGTGACTGACAAGTACATCCCTGCCGGTTCATATCGTTTGACGGTAGCTGATGTTTCCGGACTTTCCGTCGGCGACAATATAGAAATACGCAAACCCGTAACCGAGAAATGGATCAAATATATGAAAATGAATGATCTGGTTCGTGACGGGAAACCTCAAACTTGGATAAAGGCAGGACGGCAACTGATTGCCGAACGGACCATTGCAGGTATCGAAGGAAATACAATTGTGCTGAGTGTCCCGCTGGTAGACTCTTACGATGCAAAATTTACCGATGACAATACTACATTAGTGGTAGCCAATAACGTACAACGCCTCCGTCAGTGCGGTGTGGAGAATCTGCGCATCGAGTCGCCCGCACAAGCGGTCAATCACGGGAAAGCATTATATTATGCACTAAGAATCTACGGAGAAGACTGTTGGGCAAAGGACATCAATGCATTGGAAACCATGGAGAGTATAGGTGTAGGCGGGCGACGCATCACTTTGCAGCAGATTAACGTAATCAGAAGGGCTTTGCACCAGGGAGCTTCCAAGCCGGCGGAGTTTGCACCGAACGGAGGACAGATTCTGATTGACCGTTGTTCGGTAGAAGGAGATAATATCTGGTTTGTGGCACTTGGCGCCGGGCAAACAGGGCCTATTGTGTTCCTTAATTGTAGCTTCAAAGGGAATGGCCGTATAGAAGGGCATCAACGCTGGAGTACAGGTTTATTGCTTGACAATTGTAATTTGCCGGGCGGAGGTATTGATTTCAAGAACCGCGGCTCTATGGGTTCCGGTCATGGTTGGGGCACAGCCTGGTCTGTTGCCTGGAATTGCTTGGCGAAGAGTTATGTAAATCAGATTCCTCCGGGCACTTATAACTGGGTAATAGGCAGTAAAGGAGAAAGTACTCCGTTGCGTCGTCCCTTCAATCAGTCCGGTCCTACGTTGCCGGTAGGTGTTTTCGACTCGCATGATACTCCGGTTGCTCCTCAAAGTCTTTATCTGGCGCAATTGAAGGAACGTTTGGGCGAATCTGCATTACAAGCCATTGGATATGGGCCTACCGTGCAGTTACCTTCCCCTGTCCGCTCCGACTATACTTTTCAGGGAGGTATGCAAGCTTCTCGCGAGTTAGCGGGAAAAGATTACCGAGCTATACACGAATATATGCGTGCCTTGGGTTGGGACTATTCCGAACATCCCAATATCTCGAAAAACGACCATTACGACGGTGTGCATTGTGAAGTTCTTTTTGATGCTACCCTGCAGCAATATGTTTTCAAATTCACCAATCATGCCAATGCCAGGGCGCTGGACAGTGACCGGGGAAGATTGCTGAGTGACCGCCAGCGCAATGAAATGAAGAGCCAAACCAACCATGACTGGTATCATCTGAACGGAAACTGGAATGAGTGGCAACGGCTGGAATGGAAATTCCGCATACCCAAAGGTTTCCAACCCACCACCAAGTTCTGTCATCTTCACCAACTAAAGGCACAGGAAGGCAACAATGGCGCCCCACTCATTACTATCAGTACCCGTTGCGATAAAGACGGAGGGAATAAGCGTGTACAAGTGATTCATACTGGCGACACACGGACTTCCGGCAAGGGTGTTATCATAGACAACCTTCCGCTTGCCGACTTTGAAGATGAATGGATACAAGTGGAGACAGAAATGCATTATACCCATCATGGCACGTTCCGCATCAAACTGACCCGTATCAGCGATGGGAAAGTGCTTGCCGACCAATCTTTCGCAGATGTAGACTTATGGAGGAAGGGGGCGACAAGTATCCGGAATAAATTCGGTATTTATCGCAGTCTGGGGCGGAAAATGCAAAGTGCATCTGACAGACCTGATAACGGACTTAAAGATGAAAGCCTGCAGTTGGCTGATTTCAAAGTTTATGAAGCACATACCAATCCGAATCCTCAGCCGCACGACTAATCGTTTTTTCAGAAAATAACCTTTAAAAATCATTTTGTCATGGCTGACAAAATGATAATCCTATTGTCTCAGATTCCTTTCTTTCCGTCCAATGGTGGGGGAAAAAGAAAGAACGCAAGCATTCCCTATTAAAGAAATGCGGAAAGAAAGGAAAAGGGGACAGAATCACAAAAAAGGATGCAATGGCTGTTGTATCTTAAAAAAATGATATCTTTCATGCGCTTTATGTGTGAAAAGAATATTTTTCCTCCGAATACTTTCCCGATATAACCAAAAAAGAATATAACCCGATAAGTAAAGGGCTACACCTTATATCCGGGATGGTGTCACCCTTTATGCAACATGGCTACACCCTTTCGGGCATAAGGTGTAGCCTTATCACGAAGAAGAATGTTAGTTTTGCCCGAAAAAGTGGTATGTTAAAGGGAAATACATGGTTTGTTTGGAGTAAGCAGAGCGTCTGTTCCGGTCAGATAGGCCATCTGTTAGAGAACAACAGATGGTTAGTCTGGCTGAAAGACTGTTTTCTCCTTAAAGCCCTGTCAGAATAATCGCCCGTAGTATGTCTTTGTGTCGATGAAATGCTATAATCTATGTCACCATGAAATAGACCGATACAATATTGCAAGGAAATGAGATAACACTACAAAACTAATAGAAGAAATCTCCCTTTCTTTACATATCACAAAAAAGTAATAAATACATATGAAATCACAACTTGTATCTTTATGTATCGGGAGCTTATGTTTTGTAGGCAGCTACTCCCTTAATGCCCAGGAAAGTTGGCAATCGCAACTCGTTATTCAGGATGAATCCGGAAGCCTGACTTATAAGAAAGATAATGATGGCTTTGTCATTCCAGATTTTAGCCAGGCCGGATATGGGAATGGAAAAGACCTTCCTGTGGTCAGTTTACCGGAACGCACCATTACTCTCAGTCCTCTGGAGGACAAGGAGGCCGATAATACGCAACATATACAGAAAGCCATTGACGAAGTAGGAAAACAGGCTTTGAACGCAGAGGGTATCAGAGGAGTCGTATTGCTGAAAGCCGGACGATATAATGTGGACGGGACGTTAAACCTGACTTACGACGGAGTCATTCTGCGTGGCGAAGGTAATTGCTTCTCGGACAATGATTCCACGGTTCTCTACGGTAGAAATGCGGCAGAAAAGGCTAAACGGCTTATCTTAATGGGAAATTCCTCCGCGCACAATTGGGGAAATGGGAAAGGAGATGCTCAAGTGAATATTGTAACACAGAAGGTGATGCCCGGCGACTGTTCCTTTCAGGTGGAAGATGCAAGCGCTTATCGGGCGGGCGACTTGATTTGTATAAAATATCCTACCACAACAGCTTGGCTGGAGGCAGTCTGGTATGGCGGCAATACAAAGCGCAACACAGATGAAAGCAAGAAATGGAAAACTAAGGATATTGATATTTCCTATCATCGCTACGTCACCAAAGTGGAAGGTAATATGATTGAAGTGGATGCTCCCGTATTTTATGCACTCGACGTACAGTATGCACAGGCATATATCTATAAGATACCAAATCCGGGAACAATCCGCCACAATGTAGGGATTGAGAATCTGCACATCTCTTTTGAAAGAAGTCCGGAGAATTCCACGGCCAACGTTGATCAGAATTGTATCTATATGAGTTCGTTGGAAAATTCATGGGTGAAAGGTGTTTCAATGTCCGGTTTTGTCCATGCGGGCATTAAAACGACTTCCACTACGAGGAGTACAATTGAAGATTGCTATGCTATTGATCCCTCCGGACTTTGCACAGGCGGTACGTATTACAACTTTGAGAATTACCATCGTTCACAACTCATCTTGCTGAAGGACTGTTATGCCCGCAACGGACGTCATCATTATATCTCCAACGGCTGTGCCTCTACCAGCGGCATTGTTGTGTTGAATTTCCGTTCGGAACTTTCCCTTGCACAAGCTGAGGGACATCGGTTGTGGTCGCAGGGGATTCTGTTTGATAACTGGGCGGAATTGGGAATTATAAAATCAAATGCCGGGAAAATAGGTATGTATCTGCGTGACAATATGGGAAGCGGGCACGGATGGGGAGGCACCAACAGCGTGTTCTGGAATTGTGATGTACAGGACGGTGCCATTTATCTGGATAAAGTGCCTACGGGACAAAACTACGCTATCGGATGCACGGCTAAAACAATACGGAGATACCGTAACAATATGAGTGAATATACCAATGGATATATAGAAGGGCAGAATCGTAAAGGCTTGCAGCCCGCATCACTCTATGAGGCTCAGAGGGCGGCAAGAGGCATCTCTACGGGGATAATGCCTGAAGCAGGCAGAGAAGATATCCCGCATATTGTTGTGGAAACAAATCGTGTGAGAGTAAAATCGCAAAAAGATGCATGGGTATCTATCTACACGACTCATGGAAGCATGGTGCAGATGCTCAAATCTTCTTCTGGCAATTGGGTGGAGAGTATGCCATTGAACGATGATTTTTATGTGGTTCGTGTGCAAGAAGCCGGTCAGAAGGCTTATAGCCGGAAGGTTCTGATAAGAATTGTCGGAAAATAACGTAACTATGTATTATATCAATAGCAATAAATTTCTTAATGATTATGACTAAAAGAACTTTTTTCTCACTCTTGTATGCGCTGATATGCATTGTCAGCTTCGGACAGGAATTCGTACATCCCGGAATGTTACACACGACCTCTGATCTTGAATTCATGAAAGCTAAAGTCCTTGCAGGCGAAGAACCTTGGAAGGAAGCATGGAACCAGCTCAAGTCATCGGAAATCGCTTCGCTCAATTACAAACCGATTCCTTTTAAGGTTGTAGATAACGGCCCTTATAACAAACCCGATAATGGAGGGAAAGAGTTTGTACGTGATGGTGCGGCAGCCTACACCATGGCTTTGCAATGGTATGTGGAAGGGGATAAAGCTTATGCGGAGAAGGCTATCGAGATATTCAATGCCTGGGCTCAGACTCTTGAATCGATCGTAAATCACAACCGTCAATTGAAGGTGGGTACGGCAGGAATCAAATATCTCAATGCTGCCGAGATAATAAAACATACTTATAAAGGCTGGAATGCCAAAGATCGTAAAGCATTTGAAGATATGGTCATCAACGTCTGGTACCCGGTGATAAAGGACTGGACGCCTCGTTATAATGGCAATTGGGATGCTGCCAACGGACAAACACTTATGTGTATCGGTATCTTCCTCGACCGGCGGGATATTTTTGACACTGCCTGTAAGCAGCTGACCGATGGTGATACGAATGGTGCTATCAAAAACTATTTTTATGAAAGCGGGCAATGCCAGGAGAGTGGGCGTGACCAACAACACGTACAGATGGGCCTTGCTTTCCTTGCCTGTGCCGCCGAAATTGCCTGGAATCAAGATATAGACTTATATGGAGCGTTCGACAATCGCCTCTACAAAGGATTTGAGTACACGGCCCGGTACATGTCGGGCGAAGAAGTTCCTCATGTACAGTATATCACTTGGTTTGGAAAGCCAGTCTATGGACCTGAGATCTCATCCAAACAACGGGAGAAAATCTGTCCAGCCTGGGAACGGGCTTATCATCATTATCACGACCGCAAAGGAATGGATATGCCGTACACTCGTAAGATGATTCAAAAAAGCCGTCCGGAAGGAACGGCCAATCAATCGTTTATGCCTTGGGCGTCGCTGACTAGTATAGGTTTCCCTGTCCGATAAGACTTTCTTTTATTGATTATTCTGTAACGAAGTGCGATAAATAAGACTCCACGAAGAAGCGATGTCGTTGTTCCACCCCTGCGGAACGTTTATTTCACAGTCAAGAAACATTCATTTCTTGACTGTGAAACAAATATTTCTTGCCTGTGAACATATTGTTCCTTAAAAGAGATACGGAAATAATCTGACTATACCTCCGCCTCTTCCGTTTATTAGCAATTTATCTTATCTGTTTTACGTATCGACATGCTTTCCCGTCGTCAGTAATCCCCTCTATCACCACAGTATAAGTGGAGGGACGGTCGGCAGTATAGAAACTAAGCCCTGCTTCTCCTTTCTCATTCAAACGGATATTGGGTTCCCAATGAATAGTAGTACGTTTGTCGGAATTGATAATTTTACGACTTTCCTCGGTGGGGTATTTAGGAGCATAGAATTCTGCATTCTTAGCATAGGATAAATAACCGATACGGGCAATGCTCGGAATAGACGAACCTATAATTCCTTTAGAGAGATAAGTACTTATGTATACTTTCTGAGGCTGAACAATCAGAGGTAGCGCATCGCCAATTTGCGGTGCATTAGCTATTGTTGCGGCTTCTGTTTCTTCATAATTTTCCCAAGTATAATGATCCTCGCTGTTTGCAATATACATTGCTTTGTCCCGTACAAAATCTATAGACTTCACATCTCCGGCATGCAGATTTTCCAGATCTTGTATATTCTTTAGTTCATATCCATCCACTATGACGGGTACTCTTTTCCAAAAGCGTTCCCAGTAACCGGATATCGGACTATCACCATTAGAACCGGATATTTTACTATAAGAGCTTTTTTCATTGAAGTTTCTGTTTGGAACTAATACAAACATCTGACTGGTATTATTTCTAACCCCGGAATGAACAACAATATTAGGAGTTCTCTTTAATAAATCCAAAGCCGTCTTTTCATTTATCTGTTCTATCTTCTCCGGTTCAACCACTTTATATGAGATCCACCCATTCGGTAATTGCAAAGCGGTGATCTCTACCTCCGGTAGCCGGTATATTTTTTCTCCATTTACAAGAGTATAATCTTCGCGCACACTCTTAATGAAAGCTTTGCTTTTCAAAGGTATATCTTCTTCTTGCCAATGCAAATGGTTGATATCGGGATATTCTATTTCATTCATATAAATACCATATCGCCATTTGGGTTTCTTCCCGGCACCATAAATTAAGAACCCTGTCAAATGTTCCTTCACTTGTTGAAAATTATGGGTAAAACAAAACTCTCCTTTTTCATTGGAGACAACAATTTGTTTGAAAGCTTTTTGAGGATTATTCACAAGCAGTGCAAAATGAGGCAATCTCTTCTTATCAAAATGACTTTCAACATATCCGCAGATTTGCTGAGTCCTCTCAACTTCATATTTATACTTCTGTTCCGCTTCTCTCAAATTTGTACTCACATTATATCTACGCCAGCCGTGTGTCAGCATGAGTTGACCCAAATGCTTCTTGACGTTCGGAGTGTGAGAAGAGAAATAGTAACCAGGCGAAAAGACGTTGCCTTTTAAATCAGAATTCAGCAATAGTTCACTGACCACATGATTGGCGTTAGGATCTATATTTACAGCGAAATCATCAGTCACACTCAAAGAGAAGTTTCCTTGAATTGGCATTTGCTGCTCATTCAACACGCGTAATCCTATTCTTATAGGTTGGCGGCTGTCGGCCGGGCTACCCAAAGCAGCCAACTGAAATACCGCAGAAGGCTTCCTGACAAAAATAAGCCGTTCGCTTACTACTGTCGTATCCCGATTGAACAATGTGAAATGAGCAATTCCTTCGGGAAATAAATCGAGAGGGAGGCTATCGGATAATTGTTCATGAGATATGACACGATTCAAGAGAATCCTGCCGCGTGTATGCACTGACAGATCGAAATTCTCATTTAGTTCTCTCTCTGAGGGAGTGAGTATACGGTAGTGTACAAAAGTAGTATCCTGACGTATGGCAAGAGAAACATGAGTACTGGAAGCTTTAGGTAAAATAAAACTCCGTTCATTTCCGAAGTTGTCTTTTACCAAAGCACACAATGTATCTTTCTCTTCAGTCCGAATAGCAAAGGAACCTATACCTGCATACTCACTGTTGAATGTAGCTAATGTATCTTTTCGCTGGTTTAAGACATATCCCCCTACGGTTATGATTTCACCGGTAGATGTTTCTGCTTTAAAGGCAACTTGCTGTTGTACTCCTGCCAGTAAATGCCCTCCTTCAGGGTAGAAACCGACCGTATATTCATAATCCTGCGGCAGAAAGATACGCTTACGGTGTACATATTCCTTCTCGTATAGAGAAAGGTAAACGTAAGGTTCCACGCCTTTCTCTCGTTCGGGTAACTTAAAGCGTATTTGCCCCTCGGTATTTGTTTTCACACGGTGAAAGCGATTCTTATATTCTTTTGTGCGAATTATGTACTCAACACGAGAATTTGCATAGGGAGTTCCATCTTTACGCAACAGGGTAATAACAATATATTTCCCATCGGCTTCTTCCGAATCATATTCGATGTTCGCAGTGAGTAACGAAGAGGTATTGGCATATACAGGAATCTGTTTGGTAAAGAAGAACTCCTCTCCTTGATTTCTCATGAAATTGGTGTAAGCACGAATTTGATAATCGGCTTCTTCAATATCTTTTTCTAAAGAAATGAAGTTAAAGAAATGCCCGTTCTCCTCTTTTATCTTTTTACGTTGAATTACCTTATTCTTCCGGTTTATGAGTTCGATGTATAAAAAGCGACTTTGCACATCACTTTCTTTATGTGTTTGCGCATTTACCAAATAGCCTTTCAGCCAGATGGTGTCACCGACTAAATAGAAAGGCTTATCAGTATGGAGATATACCTTCTCTTGATATGGTATAGCAATTTCTTGAGAACAAATGAAAACTCCTATTAGCGATAACAGTATATATTTCATAATGTTTTCTGATAAATTCTCCCTTCACCCTAATCGTGGCTTTCAGGCTTGGGATTTGTATTTTTCTCATAAACCTTGAAATCTGCCAGTTGCAAAGTCTCATCTTTTATTCCATTGGTAGGACGATCATCAGTACTTTCCATCTTTCTTCCAAAGCTACGATAAATGCCGAATTTATTTCGGATACTTATCGCTCCCTTCCGCCATAGGTCAATATTGCTAAAAGCTTTATCAACTAATACTTTACTATCACTGATACGTGTCATCTTAATACTGAATGCCCCATCGTGTGTAAAGTGCATCTCTGTTTCTACTTGTATCCATTCGTCTTCAAAATCAGACAATGGCAGATTGTCTATGATTGTTCCTTTAGTAGTAGCACTAATATCACCAGTATGGATCACTTGTACACGACGATTACTGCCATTACTATTGCAGCGGGGAGTTATGGTTATCAATGGAGAACCATTATTGCCCTCCTGTGCCTTTAATTGGTGAATATGACAGAAACTTGTAGAAGGTCTGAAATCTTTCGGAATACGGAATTTCCATTCAAGGCGTTGCCATTCATCCCAGTTACCATTCAATTTATACCAGGCAGCAGTCGTTTGCGTTTTCATTTCATTACGTTGGCGGTCTTCCAGTTTCCCCCGGTCACCGTCAAGGGCATCAGCATTGGCATGGCTGATAAACTTGAAAACATATTGCTGTATTGTTTCGTCATATATAACTTCGCAATGCACTCCGTCTTTATGATCTTTATCAGATGAATTGGGATGTTCAGAATAGTCCCATCCATAAGAGCGCATATACTTATGGATTTCCGAATAATCTTTTCCAACCAGTTGTTGTGCGGCTTGCATATTTCCCTGCAGTTTATAGTCATCCGGTTCTGGAGCCGGTTCCGGGGTAGGCTCAGGAGTTGGTTCGGGGTCGGGCTGTTCAGTATTCGGTTTATCACTCTCTTCTTTTGAACAAGAACTTATTCCACATAAAAGAATAGCCAATACAGATAGTGCTAAAAATAATTTTATACGCTTCATGATATCAAATTTAAAATAAAAAATAAGCTGCTTATCTTTTTAATAAATGTTCATAGCGACAAGGTACACCTTTATCTGTTATACCTTCAATAATAATTGTATAATAGCTGGGACGATCAGCTGTGTAAAAGTGTACGCTGGCATTACCTCTTTCATCGGTTCGGAGTTGAGGTTGCCAGTAAATGGTGGTACGATTATCCGGTACAAGTGATTTGCGTTCTTCGCCTGTTACGTATTTAGGGCTATAAAAGGATTTATACCGATTAAAGCCGAGCAGGAATGCCGTGTCTCCTTGGGAAGTACGCGGTATCTCTAAATTGCCGGTACGTGAGGTTAACACAATACATCCACCGGAGATACTTTGAGTTCCATCCTTCATTTTCTGGAGTTGTCTGTCCACTTCCAGTTCTTCCAATTCTTCTAAAGTGGCACCACTCTCAAATGCTTCATTATAGGCTGCTTCCAAGTATTTCAGATTTTGAGTAATATTGACGGCTGCATCAACTTCCGGATCAATTTTGTGTACTCCTACTATGTCTTCCGCATTGATGAGAGAAAGAGCATTGAAACTGATCGTTTTGTTATCCAGCATGAAGCGTGCAGTACGGCCATAATCTATTTTCTCTTTGGGACGCAAGGCATTCCTGTTATTTACATCATTAGACATCAGATGTTCCGGACGTTGGGAGTATTTGGGGTTTATATAGGGACGATTATCTATAATTCGGAATCCGGGAACATTCTTGACTAAATCAAGTGCCGTGCGCGCATCTTGTTGAGCCAACATCTCTTCATCATCCATTTTATAGGAAGAAAAACGATCTTTTACTAAACTTCTGGCATTAATCACGACTTCTGGAAGACGTAGCATCAAGACTCCATCTTCTCTGACAAAAGGTGATTGCATTTCTTCTCTATATTCGTTCTGTTGCTCATATTTTGCATCCTTGTATGGATGGGTGTTTACTGCTTCCGGAAAATAATCCCTGTCTATCCGGATATTAGCACGAAAGAATTTTCCTTTTTCTATTACCTGTGCTTCAACTCTGGCTGTATCTGCAAAACTTAACTTATCTACAATAAACACTCCGTCATTATCTGTGTGTGTTGAGGGATAAGGACGCTTATTGACAAAGACATTCACAGTTTTTCCAGAAAGTGGCTTATTACGAATATCTAATACCTTACCGGAAATAGTTTGTCCGATTTCCATAAAGTATTTGGGGTTCTTTTGCTGTTCTTTAAGAATGTCTTCTACATTAAAACGATTCCATCCTTGCGTCAGCATTAAATTATCCAGACAGGCTTTCAATCGCTGAGAATTATCTTTAAAATAATATCCGGGTGTTTCGATGTATCCTTTTATATCTGACGTCAGCAGCAAATTAGAAAGAATATTATCTGCGGTAGAATCACATCTGATGGCATAGTTGTCTGTAACGCTTAAAGAGAAGTCACCCGTTATAGGTTGCCCTGACAGATCGGAGAGGTGGATATCAAGAGATATCGGTGAACGCGAACCATAGGATGCCTTATCAGAGGCTAATTGCCAGATTGAATGATTTTGGCGAACGAATACAAGGCGTTCACTGTGTGGAACGTAATTTCCATCCAATAAAGTAAGGGTTAATATCCCTTCAGGGATGGATTTCAGGCTGACCGCTCCTTGTCCTTTCTGTATGGGTTGTACAAATAGGAGAAAACCACGAACATGGGCTATCAAGTATAAATTATCCGGCAACCTCTCTTGGGGAGAATGTAATATTGTGTAATGTATGATGCCGTTACGTTCGGTAATGGATAAAGAGAATTTGTCGGCCTCCGGATCAGGCAGTAAAAACTCTTTCTTCATATCTCCTGTAATAGAACTAACGACTGCTTTATATTTTTCACCTATTGAAATAGGTAGCATAAAACTGCCGATACCTGCATAAGAACTCTTAAAATGAGTAATGGTATCACCTTTACTGTTTAAAATACTACCAGTCACTTCTACTGAATTTCCATTTGTGTCTATAGCTTTTATACCCACTTTTTGGGTACATCCCGAAATTAAGCTACCACCTTCCGGAAAAAAATCGACATGGTAGTCAAAAGCATCCGGAACATAAAATGTGTGTTTATGCTTTAACTGTTTATCTTCCAATACAACATAGATATATTGTTCTATTTTATCTTTTTCAGGTATATCTATTTGAATCTCTCCGTTCTTGTTAGTCTGTTGCTGACGGAACTTATTTTCGTATGGCTTGGTACGAACCATATAGTGTACGTAATTACCTGCATAGACAGTATTGTCGGGTCTTTTGAAGGTAACAGTTGCTATACGTTTTTTCCCTTTCTGTTCATATCTTATTTCCGGATACATAAACGAAGATTGGGAAGCAAAGACTTTTAGATTTTTGGAAAAATAATAGTCGGATTTTTCGTTCAACATCCAATGGGTATATGCACGGAGATAATAGTCACCAGCCTCCAATGATTTTGGAAGAGGGATAAAACTTGAGAAAATATCTTCGCGTTGCTGAACCTTAATACGCTGCTGAACTTTATTCTTGCGATTTATGAGCTCTACATACACATAGTGACTGCCATTTCCGGAAAAGTGGGTAATGGCATTCACCAAATATGCTTTCAACCAGATAGTATCACCTGCAAAATAATATGGTTTATCGGTATGCAAATATACTTTCTCCTGCGGCAAATTAGTAACTTGTTTAAATGAACTGACAATATTGTTCATATAAACAGTATCTGTTTGTTGAGCATTACCTGTAAAGATGCTAACAAATAGTATCACCCATAAACTCAGGTAATATCTTATCCGGTTGTTTTTCATAGTGCATGCGTGTTTAATAGTTATATATTATTTCTTAATTGTAGTAATAATTATAACACCGTTAGCTCCTTTCATGCCATAAGCTGCACCGTCTTTTTGTATTTCTACCTTGTCTATGTCATTGATTGATACGACACCATCTACTTCACTGCTACTTTCGTATAAAGTACCGTCGACAACAAATAAAGGCTCATTATCCAAATCAAATGAACTTCCTCCGCGAATTGTAATTTTGTCTCCGTTCACTGTTACCCCCGGAATAGCTCCACCCTTAAATAGATCGTAAATACTATTGGCTGATAACTTCTGAATCTGTTCACGGGTCAATACATTTGAGTTATAACTTGTACGGAGAATCCTCGTGTATTCTCTTTTTTCTTCTTTCTGTCCATCGAATAAGATGAAAAATTTCTTTTCCAATTTAAGAGAAGCTTGAGATAGCTTACCAATAGGGATAATTGCTTCTTCTTTTTTAGATATAGATACTACCAATGTATCTGTGGGCTGCAAACCGGGAAAAAAGAATACTCCCATATTGTCTGTCTTTACACTTTCAGTGGTATTCTTTTTCCAAACTTTCATCCCTTTTAAAGGACGTTGTTTGGCATTTACAATAACTCCCTTAAAGTCTTGACCAAAGACAGTTACAACAAAAAGTGATGTGTACAAAACAAGAAATAATCGTTTTTTCATAATTACAAGAATTAAAAAAAGTATCTTAGGATACAATAATTCCCAAGATACTTTTTGATGAATGAATATTATTCTAAAATACCTGTATTAGAGGCGTAAGCGTCATCAATATATACTAACGGAATGTTTTTACCAGCATTGCCATTGGGTATATAAAGCTCCCAGTTATTGATAGACATACGACCTTCACAGGAGTTTTCAGTACGTGCATCTTTTAAAATATTACTCTTTAATACTTCCTGACCAGCTACATGCACAATGATTGCTTCACTTTCGTCAACAGACATGGATACCGTCTGATAAAGTTTGGCAGTAAATGTATTCATTGTATTCAGGTTGTGATATTCGTTATACGTAATTTTTTTGCCTGCAGCAGATGTATACTGAACAATTAACTGTACATTATAATCCGTGGTACCTTCCATCGTAAGTTCTTCATTAGGTACAGCCGGATACACTTCTCCACTTTTTAGCTTTCCCGGATACCATATCAGACGAATCTGGTTAATATAAGAACCATTGTTGGAAGCATCGGAACGTAAATTCCAACGATATTCCAATGTTGCTTTTCCTGTTTTTTTCCCAACTACAATTTCTTGCATATTAGGGACATTAGAGTCAAAACCAAGTTTCATGCGGGTACTAAACGGAGTATATAGCGTGTTATCTCCAAAAGCACGGCGAAGATAGCGATTTACTTCTGCGGCAGAATTCACTTTTGCTTGCAGATATTGGTTACCGTTAGATTCTTTTTTAAGTGTTCCAGTCGTACTACCTTGTAAAGATAAAGAATGAGGAGTTTTCTCAAATTTATCAAAATAATAACTGGATACATACATCTTATGAGAACGGACTTGTGATTCGCCACCAATACTAGCGCGACAGGTAATTGTGTATGTACCCGGAGTGCTTGGCGCTTTCCATGTCATTTCATTTAGACCTTGAGGTTGGGTCAATGAACCCGCATCACAACTCCATTCATAATTCGTATGCCATAAATCGCTGGAGCGTACACACATCCATACTTTCACTTTCTGATTACAGTAGAATTCATCTCCATCTGTACTTAACGAATCTATTTCGATAAAATCATCATCACCACAGCTTGCAAAAGAGAAAGCACAAAGTAGAACAATGAAAAATTGATAAATATATTTCATAATCGTAATCTTTTTAGGTTATTTCATATTTAGTTGTTCTTTTGTAGGGCGATCCAACCAACTATCCATGACATGCATATATGAACCGTCAGCATTGTAAAGATTGGAAGTGCGTGGCTTGATGGAAGATTTGTAATGCCCATCAAAATTGTTGAATACAATGTTGGGATTACGGTCTTTCAATAAATACATGTTTATTTTAGCTGTATCAGCTGTAGCTACCGTCTCAAACCAAGTTGGTTCTGCCGGAAGATTAGTGAAAGTATATTTACCCTTCACAATGTGATAAAGCAAAAATTCTTTCACTTGTTCTTTAGGATAGGCAGTCATACTTATAGGTGCGTAAGAAACAAGTTCTCCAGTTTCCTCATCTATATACGTTAGTTGATGCGTCTGAAAATAACTTAAATCAGTACTCGTCTCTGAGTTAAATGCTGTATTCGTTGGTAACAAGTAGGTCATTCCACTTTGTTTAAACTCATTTTCAACTCCTGCATACAAAATAGCCTCTTCCAATAAAGAAAATATATCTGTACGGGATTTGATAAATTCGAAAGCAGACATATCTATTTTATTACTTGGCATGCCAGCATTATAATCATAATCGTATGAATCTTGATAATCTAACCCCAATAATTCACAGCTTGCTATAAGGAAAGGAATTACCATCAAGGCTAATGCTTTTTTATAATATTCTTGTTTCATTATTAACTCTTTTTTTATAGTTTATTTTTAACGTTCAGTATAAGGTGGATTCTGGTCTCCAACCAGTGCCTTGTTTGATTCAAATTCAGCATAATGAATTGGCCAGTATTTAGTACCTTCATTACCAAAACCAGTTACTGTCACATCTGCTGCTTCCTGACGCGCGGAATAGATAGGGTCCATTACTTCTATTAAATGACCTGTTCGCATTAAATCAAACCAGCGATACCCTTCTCCATAAAGTTCTAATTGCCTTTCTTGTAGAATAATATTTTCTACTTCATTTACATTATTAACATTAGATACCTCTAATTTTGCATCTTTCAAGTAACCCACACGACTACGAATATCATTAACGATGCTAAGTGCTTCATCTCCTCTGTTCAATTTGTTTAAAGCTTCTGCACGTAGTAACATAATATTTGCCATACGCATCATTACCAGAGAAAACTCGCTGTCGGTTGTGTTCATTACTGAGAAATATGATTTATACACTTGATTAGAAGAATCATACTCACGTTCAGGATCAATATTGCTGTATTTGATACATTTATTTACGCTTTCTACTCCAGCTGTATAACTTGCATACGTCAAAGGAACACGAGAGGCCTTATAGTATACTTTCACAGTGTCAATTGTATTCCAAAAACGTGCATCAGAACCTTCTCCTGAACGAAGCCGATCTATAAACTCATTAAAAATGGGTTCTGCCATTCTGTAACCATTATTCGTGTTACTTGCTCCTAAAAGTTGCGGCCAGCCACTTAAAGCTCCATCTGTTTCGTAATCCCATGCCATAGCAAAGATTACTTCTTTTGAACTACTAGGATTGGTGAAGATGTTTTTCCATTCAATTTCTCCATTAGATAGTGACAAACTCTTATGGTTGATAAAATGTTCTGAAGCTGTTAATGCATCTTGATAGTCATTATACCACATGTGAACTTCTGTTAATAAAGCGTACATTGCATCTTTGCCCAAGTAAATTTTATCACTTGTATCAGATTGGTTAAAGTAACTGATAGCCTTTTCTATATCAGATAATATTTGTTCTTTTACTTGTTCTAATGAAGAACGGGGAATGGCAATAGAATTTAAGGATCCATCCCATGGTTCCGTTATTATTGGCATTTTACCCCAAGTACGAGTTCCCCAAAAATACATATAAGCACGCATGGCATAGCATTGTCCGATATATGGGGCATACTCAGATTCTAGGATGTTAGGAATTGTCGGATATTTTTGAATACCAATATTGCATCTGGAGATACAAGTGAAAAAAGGTTCCCAACTGGCTTCTGAGATATTGGGCATCAAGGCATTCATGTAAATCTTAGAATCTTCATAGGATGTGCCGGTTACATTATCTGAACGTACATCACCAAAAAGAACCTGACGCCTGGAAAGTGCACTTTGAAACGCATCATAAATACCTGCATTCCAGTTCTTCATTTCAGCTTTATCTTTAAAGTAACTTGATGGAGACAAATCTGACAAAGGGGTTCTGTCTAAAAAACTCTCACAACTTGATAAAGCCAAAAGACTTGTAAAAGCTAATATTATATATTTCTTCATTTTTCTTATCTTTTTAGTTAAAATCCAATGTTGAATCCAAAGCCAAACTCACGCTTACGAGGATATTTAGAACTGTCTTTACCTGGGGTTAGAACACCGCCACTCAACTCCGGATCATATCCTGTATAATTAGTCCAAGTCAGCAAATTATTACCATAAATATATGCTTGAACTGAGCGAAGTGGAGTTTTACCTAAGAATTTGGGATCCACACTGTAACTTAATCGAACAGATTGTAAACGAATAAAAGTCGCATCTTCCAGGAACTGATCACTCAAACTCATAGAGTGATTATTTGTTTTGCGCTGTTTGGAGTTCAATGCATACCAACTTGTAATCTCACCCGGATATTTCCAGCCTTGCATAATATATTCAGGAGTTTGTTTATGAGTATTTCCTCCCCATGAACAATAGTAACGCTTCAAGTCATTCCAAACTTGTCCTCCCCAACTAACATAGAAGTTAAATGAAAGAGAAAAGTCTTTATATGTAAGGGTATTACCCCAGGATCCAAACCAATCAGGATTTGCTTTGCCTAATTCTGTCTGGTCGTTAGAATTGATTACACCATCTAACTCACCGTTTTCATTAGGTTTGTTATACCATATAACATCACCACCACCAGCAACTACTCCATTTACTTTCATCTGAGCTATTTTGCCTGTATATTCAGTACCATCTGGGTTTAGATATTTTTCCAATGTTGGCTGACCATTCAAACCTATAACGACATTGCCTTCATTATCCCGTTTGAAAACAGGAGTCAGACGGGTTTTATAATCTTGAGTCCAGGCATTACTTGCGTCATATTCATATACCCCCAAATTCTTATAACCATAGAATAGACCAGCTGGTTTTCCTGCTGCAATCAGCCAAGCACTATTTATATAATCCTCACGTGCTAAATCAAGAATCTTATTATCATTCTTCCACCAATTTACAGTAGTACTCCAGTTAAAATCACGTGTTCTGACAGGTGTTGCTGTAAGTGATAACTCAACACCTTTATTTTCAATACTAGCTAAGTTTACACGCATTTTATCATAACCGGTAGTACTTGGAAGATTATAGTCAGAAAGCAAGTCACTTGTTTTCTTTATGTAATAGTCGGCAACAAACATAATACGTCCATTTAGAAAGCTCAAATCCACACCGATATTTGTTTGTTTCGTCTGTTCCCATTTTAAGTCAGGATTACCATATTTAGATGCAGGTACAATACCACCTACTGAGTTATAATATTGAGAGCCGGCTGTATAAACGGTTTGCGATTCATAGCGACCAATCTTGTCATTACCAGTAATACCATAGCTTGCACGGATTTTGGCATCCGTAAGAATGTTATTAGCCCAACGCATAAAGGGTTCATCCGAAACACGCCATGCAGCAGAGACAGAAGGGAAAGATCCCCAACGGTTATTCTTACCAAAACGAGAAGAACCATCAAACCGAAGATTACCAGTCACCGTATAGCGACTCTTCCAGCTATATACTACACGTCCAAATACACCCACCATAGCTTCATCCCAACCGGTTGTATTGATATTCTTCACATCTTTTACAGTAGCCAAATTCATATAATGAATATCTTCGGAGAGAAAAAACGAACCGGCTATATTATATGCCAATTGATTGCTAACTTCAAAACTGCTACCAACCATAGCACTCAAAGAATGGTCTTTGGCAATTGTCTTATTGAAGTTTAAATAAGCTTCGCCTGCATATTTCCAAGTTTGTTGGCTTTTATCTGCTCCTGTATTTTTCCCATTATCACTTCCTTCCAGATACTTGGATGAGAATGTTAAATTTCTATTAGATGTATAATCAGCTGAAATGTCAGCATCCAATCTTAACCAAGGAGTAAATGTCCAGGTTATACCCTGATAAAAGTTTCCTCTATAAGTCGAGCGTTCATCTAACTTTTGTTTTAGCTCAGCAATAGGATTACGACGTCCCCCCGAAGAATAATAGGGAATTAATTCACCATCCGGATACCAGATAATCATATCCGGATCACGACGCATGGCATCTTGCAAAACAGTTTCTTTAATATTGTTAGTTTTATTGTAGCTTAAACGAACACGAGTGGTAAACTTTATATTTTTCCACGGTTCATAATCAACATTGACATTAGCGGTATATTTGTCATTTCCAGACTCTAGAATTACACCCTTTTCACCAATGTAGTTCAAAGATGCACGATATTTGAACCCTTTGGAACCACCACTAATTTGTACACTGGCATCATCACGTCCACCTGTACGGAACAATAAATCCTGATAATAATAGTTTGTACTATACTGCATGCCTACAGAGTCTGTACGTGCGGAAAACTTCTCTAAAGTTTTGGAAGGATTGTTTAAATCGGAAGCTGCCATACTTAAACGGCTTTCAAACGCATTAACCTGAGGCAATTTACGGGCAACAGTGTAAAAGGAATGTTGGTAACGTGCATCAATACGAGGTTTTCCTGATTCACCTGATTTAGTAGTAATCAGTATTACACCATTTGCAGAACGAGCACCATAAATAGCCGAAGAAGCTGCATCTTTCATAACATCAATTTGCTTAATATCATTGGCAGAAATGTCGTCAATGTTATCAACAACTACTCCGTCTACAACATACAGCGGAGAGACACCTTCATCACTAAAAGTAGAAGCACCACGGATAGATACAAATGAAGAAGAACCAGGCGCTCCGGAGTTTGATACGATTTGCATACCGGGAGCAGCACCTTGTAATGCATCAAAAACATTCACTGAATTCTTTTCTTCCAAGATTTTAGAATCAACCGAAGTCATTGAACCTGTAATATGTTTTTTGTTCATTGAACCAAAACCGACAATTACAACTTCATCCAGAGCCTGAGCATCTTCAGCCATTTCAATCTTCATTCTTTGACCGTTTGCTTTGTGCTCAACTGTTTTGTATCCCATAAAAGAGAAAACTAATGTGGCACCTTTATTGCATTTAATGGTAAAGTTACCATCTAAATCTGTAATACCACCAGTTACTGTACCTTTCGTCTGTACAGTTACGCCAATCATTGGCTCATTGTTTTGGTCAACAACAACACCTGTCTGTGTAATTGTTTGAGCCATAAGATTAATACTCAAGACCAATGCTAATAGAACTAAAGATAACCGCCATAACAGCGATTTCGATTTGTGTTCTTTCTTTTTCATTAAACTACTTTTTAAAATTAGACTTAAATTAACAAGGGATTTCACCTGGAATTCTTTTTGAGTTGTTCATAATAGATTGTTTTTACATAATATCAATACATCATTTTTAACTCTGTCTACGAAAAGCAGTTATCTTTCTGATTTTATGAAAAGAAAGAAATTGAAATGGCTTTTGTCCGTCACTACAGAACATGCTATTTGCATATATATATTTGTTTTATAGATCGAACCTTGTTAAGAGTATTGAGTTCTTTTTCCTTTCTTCAGCTTCAAAACTTGCGAGATAGTTTTCGGTAATGGCTAAATTGGAATGTCCAAGGCTTTCGGATATATAGGAAATGTTGACACCACTGCGTTTTAATACTGTTGCGAAGGAGTGACGTGCTGAATAGGTCGTGACGCGTGGAATGCCTGTCTTATGCGAAATCTTGTAAAGTATCTGATTACATTCGGTAACCACTTCCCTTACCAGCTTTACTCTTTCAAAAGGATTCTCTTTTCCGGTAGCAAAAGGAAAGATATAAGTTTCGGGTGACGTGGGAGGATTGCCCCATTTCTCTATTATCTTTTGCATTTCGGGCGTGATGACTGCATGGATAATCTTACTGTGTTTGGTATTTCGGGCTGTTTTTGCACGTATGAAGCAGATCTCACCATTGATGATATTGGAGTATTGCAGATATAATAAATCACGAAAATTAATACCATTACATAAATAAGAAAAAAACCACAGATCACGATAAACTTCAGTCTTTGGGGTTCCATCATTATAGGTAATAATTTTCTTGATTTCTTTCAGGTTTAATGCTAATTTGCGTCCGCATCCGGTGGGTACTTCATATTTCCCTTTTCCGAAAGGATACTGACTTTCCTTAATGATACCGTCTTTACGTGCTATATTAAGAATGCATTTTAAGTTTCTGAAATAGAATCCCATACTGGAGTAACTGATTCCTGATGCGGATAAGTGATGTTCAAAACGGTTTAACCAGTTGATGGTAATTTCATGGAAAGAAATGTGTTTCCCTGCAAACTGTTCTATTTTGTTTAATGATCCTTTATAAGACAGATAAGTATTGGCTTGTCCATTTTCCTTTAACTCCTCCAATTTTTTGTGAAATAAGGCATTGACTGAAAAATCAGAATATCTGCCTAAACGTGCATTTAGGATGTCAAAATGAAATTCACCTTGAAAAGATAGAAATTCGACTTGCTGCCTGATTAAAGAAAAACTATTTTCGATGTTACGCCGTATTTCTGATAAGTGGCGACTTTTGGTGTATGGTAATACTTCCCAGTCTCTAATAGAAACTTCTTGTCCGGTGGAGTAATATTTCTGTTTTCTGTTGTGGATAACTTGTACTTTTACGGGGAATAATCCATTCATCTTTTGTTTTCTTTTATCTAATACTGTGAGTACGGAAACTCCATCCTTAGAATATTTGTACATGGCTTTTTAAATTTGTTGGTTATTAACTATGAATTGATATTGTTTTTAGTAACATGCAATTTGCATACAAAGTTGATAAATAAGACCCACATTAAAAGACATTTGAGACAGTATTAACAGAAACATAGATAATATTGATAACCGTCTATTTTTCTATTCCTTACTTTTGTAGGGTTAACAATTTAACAGAATAATATGAAAAACAGATTTCTTATTTTATTGAGTTTTATACTCATTGTGGGGCAAGATGTTGTTTGTGCAAATACTTCAATGGTGCGTGAGCGCATAAACATTAATCGTGATTGGCGTTATCAGATAGATGATCCGGATAGGACAGGTGCTGCATTACATTACTCTCAACTAAAGCCTTATTTATTACCTTGTGCCAATGACTTTATTATATTCGGGAAGAGGTATCAGAGACCGGAAGGCAATCCAGGAGAAAATATAGCCTATGTAAAATCTGACTTTGATGATAGTGAATGGCGACATCTGAATTTACCCCATGATTGGGCTATTGAAGGGCCTTTCAATATTGACTATAACGGTTCGACTGGAAAATTACCTTATTGGGGGATACGCTGGTATCGTAAAACGCTGGAATTATCGCAGGATGATGCCGGGAAACAAATTTATCTTGATATTGATGGGGCGATGTCATACGCTTCTGTGTGGTGTAACGGGCAATATGTGGGTGGATGGTCTTATGGCTATGCTTCTTTTCGTCTTGATCTGACACCTTATATAAAGGCAGGACAAAAGAATGTGCTGGCTATTCGATTGGATAATCCGGACGATACTTCACGTTGGTATCCGGGTAGTGGCATTTATCGGAATGTATGGTTAGTGAAAACGTCTCCTGTCCACGTGGAACAATGGGGAACTTTTGTACGAAACCAGCAGGTTGATTCAGAAATTGCTGTTATGGAAATGGGAGTGAATATTGAGAATCATGCAGGAAAAGATGTTCAGGTAAAGTTGCAGACAAGTGTATATCTGCAAGGGAAAGATGGACGTCCTGTGGGGGAAGAAGTGACTCAAAGTATGACTAAGGATATTGCGATTAAAAAAGATAGCTGGTCGAGTGCACGCTTTCAATTTAAAGTAGATAAACCGAAGTTGTGGGATATTGATACTCCGAATTGCTATGTAGCGGTCAGCCGGGTGTTCATGGATGGAAAGGAAATGGATAGTTATGAAACTTCTTTTGGAATTCGTACAATTGAATTTAACCATGACCAGGGTTTCATGCTGAATGGACAAAAGGTAGCTATTAAAGGTGTGTGTATGCATCATGATTTGGGTGCTTTGGGCGCTGCTTTTAATGAAGTGGCTGCCGAAAGGCAGTTACGTATCATGAAAGAGATGGGTGCAAATGCCATTCGTACTTCACATAACCCACCGGCACCGGAGTTGGTTGCTCTCTGTGACCGTATGGGACTGATGATGCAGCTTGAATTAGCTGATACCTGGCAAAAGGGGAAACGCAAGAATGATTATAATCTTCTTTTTGATGATTGGAGTGAAGCAGATATGCGTTCGTTGGTACGTCATTATCGTAATCATCCTTCTGTAATTATGTGGAGCATAGGTAATGAAATGCCTGATCAGACGACTGATCAGGGAGTCATAATTGCTCGTAACCTGACAGCTTACTGTCATGATGAAGACCCCACACGGCCTACTTCTTTAGGGTGTAATAAGCGGGACGCCGTTTTCCGGGATATTGTGAATCAGGTGGATATATTCGGTTTGAACTATTTCCATAAAACTTATCCGATTTTCAAAGAGCAGAATCCTACTCGCTGTTATCATGCCAGTGAAACTTCGTCTGCAACGAGTTCTCGTGGGGAATATTTCTTCCCGGTAACTACTGACGTTAATGATAGTCGTTCCGGTTTCCAACTTTCATCATATGATATGACAACTATAGGATGGGGATGTGCTCCTGAGGTTCAATTTAAAATGAATGAAGAATATCCGTTCATGAGTGGTGAGTTTGTGTGGACCGGATTCGATTATTTGGGTGAGCCTACCCCTTATAATAAAGACCTGACCAATTTGTTAAACTTCAGTGATCCGAATGAATTAGAAAAGGCTCGAAAGGAATTGGAAGAGTTAGGCAAAATTAAGACACCTTCTCGCAGTTCTTATTTTGGTATTGTCGATTTATGTGGTTTTCCGAAGGATCGTTATTACAACTATAAGAGCTATTGGCGTCCTGATGTGCCCACTGTGCATATATTGCCTCATTGGAACTGGGAAGAGCGGATTGGTGAAATAACTCCCGTTCATATTTATACTTCGGGAGATGCTGTTGAACTGTTTTTGAATGGTAAGTCACTGGGACGTAGAGAGAAATCTCATTCGTATGACCGTTTGACCTGGGATGATGTACGTTATGAACCGGGAAGTTTGAAAGCCATAGCTTATAAAAACGGTCAAAAATGGGCGGAAGAGCTTGTAGAGACCACTGGAAAACCAGCCGCTTTACAGGTAACGGCAGAGAAAACAGAGCTTAAAAGTGATGGTACTGATTTATCATTTATTCGTGTAGCTGTTGTGGACTCTCAAGGTCGTGTTGTGCCTCGTTCTAAGAATCATTTGAAGTTTTCTGTAACAGGGCCTGCTGAGATTATAGCTACGGATAATGGAGATGCAACAAGCTTATTACCATTCCAATTATCAGAAAGAGATGCTTATAACGGTTTGGCATTAGTCATTTTGCGTAGCCAGTATATGAAACAGGGAAAAGTACTGCTTACAGTAGAATCTAAGGGGCTTCCGAAACAAAAGATTGCATTAAAGGTAGAATGATGTTATGAGTATAAATTGGAGAAATACGATATGAGACGGAGAGGACTTTCTTAGTACACCTGCCTGTCGGATAGTAAAAGAGGATTCTATCCAGACATCAGGTGAAATTACATTGGTGATGGACTACTAATTCATTAATTCTGTAAGAGTCTTCATTTCACTTAGCTCAACGTTGTGCCAAGAGGTTCCGCAATCCATGGGGGAAACAGCTTGGTGCCGTTGAGCTTTTATTTGCTCAATGTTGAATGTAGTAATTTGGAATCCTTTTATATTGGGTGATTCATTATTTTTGAACTGACAGAAGTTATTGATAAATGTAATGCCGGGAAATATAGTAGGATTACTGATTTTGATATTGGGAACAGTATTCGGAGAATAAATTCGGTTATGAGCAAAACGTACATTCCGTGGTTCCTTATCTCCTCGTCCATCTCCAAAGTTCAGTTCGGTACAATCAACAAAAGTATTAAAAGCAATGTCAATATCTGCTGCCCGATGATACGATTTAAGTTTTTCGTCCTCATAATCTTCGGATGTATTGGGGCGTTCATATACTCCCATGCGTAATATGAAGGCGGCACCGGAGCCTTTGCCTGTTACACTTTCCACATAATTATTGCTGACAGTATGTCCTTGATTGATGATGCGGATGCCCAAAGTAGCAGGCAGATGATTGCCAATGATTACGTTGGAATCTATAATATTGTTGTGACCGTGACGACATACTAATCCGCCACGCGATTCGTAAAACAAGTTACGGCGTACGATGTTGAAACCGGATTTTACTGAAATGATCTCATTTTCTCCGTCACAATGATAGAATATATTTTCTTCGATGATACTGTAGGAAGGCAGTTGCGATGACCAAGAGTTACCTACGCGTATGATTTCCGCACCATTGCCCCCGAAGGGTTTCCGATAACCAAATACATTATGATCTATCTGGTGGTGATTGTGATCTCCACCGTCTTCTACTGTAATTTGTATAACCAATCCACGGGCACGTTTATTGGCAAAATAACAGTGGTCTATACGATTATTGTTTCCATGTAGCCCAATCCAGTTTTCAGTTCCTCCCCCCGGTTTTTCTCCTTTGGCAGGGTCATTGCAATCATCAATGGCACATCGGGTAATCCGGCAATGAGTGGCTGGGTGTTCTTTATCCAGTTGAAATTCTATCATCTCAAAATCAGATGCCCAAGCTTTATGAAAGTAGAGTCCCTCCAATTGTAGATAACTGCCTGACATACGTATTTCTGTTGTTCCAGATATGATAGCCTTTCCGGTATTCGCTGCTTTCAGTATAATTGGATAATCTGTTGTTCCATTTCCTGTAAAACTAACCTTACCAAGATGGGAATAGGTTCCATCTTGTAGAAGCAAGGTATCACCAGGTTGTAAAGATCCGTCAGACATCTTGACCTTTAAACTATCAATATCGGTTGGTGTGAAGGTGTGTGTCACCGCCAAAACCGGACAAACGAGTATTACTGCAATAATAGTGGATGCAAATGATTTCTTATTCATGATATTTATATAATTTAGAGAATACAAAAGAATAAAAAGCGGGTGTCTCACAACAACCGCTTTTCGATCAACAATCTACCTAAAATAACCTATAAAATATAATACCTATTTACCAACTAACTATGAATTTAAAAAGCCTATGATTTATTCTATATTACAAGTATGATGTGATGTTTTAATAGCAGTTCTGATGTTATCCATTGGTGTTTGAGGCAAGATTGTACAATCTGCCCCTAAAATAAATCGTTTCCCTTTCAAAGTTTTCTTTAGTTCATATATTTCTTTTGCTATTTCATCAGAACTTCCTTTTAATATAGCGCCTTTACGATATAATCCTCCCATTGCCGGGCGCTTAAATAATTGTTCGCATGCTTGTAGACTGAAAGGCTGGTCGGCTACTTCACAGGGTGCATTAATTATTTGGCCCGGATATGACACGAAACGGGTTAAATCGTCATATTTGCCTTCGTAGTCACAGATATGGAGTATATTAAACTGAGTTTGGGTATTACATTCCTGCATGACTCTTATGTCATATGGTTTAACGAAGGTCTCAAAGAATCCGGGAACTTCATAAAATTTAATTTCTCCCCCTTGTGTAGGTGTGTAAAATCCATCTACACCAATCTTTTTACATGCTTTTACATATCCGATAAGTGCTTTAGTAAAATATTCGAGTGCTTTTTTCACTCGTTCCGGTTCTGTTTTAGCATATGCTATCACAGTTTTATCTCCTACGCTTTGTATCAGCATCTGAAGTGGAGAATAAACAGTGGGTAGTATCATCGCATTAGCGCCGGCAATATCATAAATGTATTTTATAATTTCTAATGTTGGAGTAAAGAAATCTGAGGGAAGTGGTTTAATTAGTTCCCAATCTTCTGGTTTCTCAATCCGAATACGTCCATACCCTTGTTCGAATTGGATTTTTACAAAATCCATACCAGTGGAAAGAAAATAACGTAAATGTGCATCTATAGCTTTTTCTCCGGTGCGTGCATCTTTTCCGAAATGCATGAAAAATGCTGCTGGTACATACGATTCGTCCAATGTACCTGATAGAAATTGCTGCATTACTTCCCGCTTATTGGTGGGAATTTGTGCCTGAACTAATGTCGTGAAGCAAAATAATATAAATAGTACTCTTTTCATGGGATTCTGTATTTCATTGAATTCGATAGAACAAAGGTACGCATTAAGGTAATGCATGACTTAAAATATTGTTCCAATAATTATATATATTGTTTCAACCGGTATGTTTTGATGTGAGAAATATGATTTATTGTTTTGTTAGTTTGAAATTCCGGTGTGATATCTAAAAGGAAATAAAAAAGAGGAGCCAACTCTTGTTTAGCTCCTCTCACATGAAATGTTTTGCTGATTATTTTTTCACTTGAATAATATCGTAGTTTAGGTCGCTGACAGCTTCTTGCAGACTATCGTTAACCAAACGTAAAGTGGTATCGTTCACTACTACAAAGTATACGGGAGCGTCACCATCATTCGGTGTCAGTTTGTAGGCTGTCTTTTGTTTGTTGTCTACTGTTTTCTTGATGACTTGCTTCTTGCCTTTGGAAGTAAAGCTCTTATTCTTTCCTTGACCTTCCGCATCCAGATAAGTCGTAACCAAAGTATAACCACTTTCTCCGTCAGGACCTACACTGTCCACGCTCAATACGTATTGGATACCCGGACCGTCGGCAGCGGGAAGAAGACCTTCGTATACGGCTACGGCAGAAGAATCATTCCCGGCAACTGTCAACACTCCTTCATCTACGGTGGAATCATTGTTCTGGGTTCCTTTTGATTGGCAGGATACCAATGCAGCTGCGATGGCTGCAATCATCATTACTTTTTTCATTGCTTTAATGGTTTAAGTTAATATATAATGCAAATTCACACTATTCTTCCTCTTCTTTTTTGATAACGAGTAGTTTATCCACTCGTCCACGATCCATGTCCACAACTTCAAACTGTAGGTTCTTGTAGTTGAACAAGTCTCCTGCTTTAGGTACCCGCCCGATGAGGAACATGGCGAGACCGCTTAGTGTGGTAAAGTCTTCCACCTTCAGATCATCATAACTCAGGATGCCCATCTCTTCCATAAAATCATCTATATTCATAGAAGCTTCTACGAGCATCGAGCCATCTTGCCGTGTGACGATTTCTTCTTCTTCTGTTTCGTTCTCTTCAAGGATGTCTCCGAAGATACTTTCCGTCAAATCGTGCAAGGTGATAATGCCGGCTGTATTACCATACTCGTCTACAACAACTCCGAACTTATTTTTGTTCTTCTTAAATAGCTCTAAAACTTTCTTGGCATATAAACTTTCCGGAATAAACAGGGGAGGGCGGGCAATACCACGTAAATCGAAAGGGTGATCATTACCTAACATCAGAATAATATCCTTGACGGACACTACTCCGATAATATCATCTTTTCCTTTCTCTACCAACAAATATTTGCTGAAATGTTGTTCGCGGATAATGTGTAGTACCTCATCACGTGTGTATGTGGGATATAGTACGACAAGATCGCGGCGGTAAGTCATCAATTCATTGGCACGCTTATCTGAGAAGCGGAATACATCCCGTAACATTTCTGTTTCCTCCTTATCGATAACACCCTGTTCTGAACTTTGATGCAGAATCATTTTCAATTCTTCCTGTGTCATGGGACGTTCTTCTCCATTGTTCAATCCGATTAGTTTATTCACTATTTGGGTTGAGAAACTGAGCAGGCAGACGAACGGATAAGATACTTTGGTCAGTAAAATCATGACCGGACTCAGTAGAGTTGCATATCGCTCAGGATTACTCAGTGCTATGGATTTGGGCACCAATTCACCAATGATGAGTGAGAGGTACGTAATGATTGCCACTGTTGTAATCATGGCAAGGTCTTTTGCATAGGGGGCGGCCCCAGGAATGGAGGCGAATAATGGTGCTACATTGTCGGCAATGGCTACACCACCGAAAGCACCGGATACAATACCGATGAGCGTGATGCCGATTTGGATGGTAGAAAGAAATTTCTCGGGTTCTTCTAACTGTTTCAATACTCCTTTGGCTCTTTTGTTTCCCTTTCCTGCAAGGGTTTCGAGTCGTGCTTTGCTGGATGACACCAATGCTATTTCATACATGGCAAAGATGCCGTTCAGTACTAATAAAAATAGAATAATAATAAATTCCATATAGGTTGTGAATAGTTTATATTGCAAAATTACTAATTTTTTGAATTTTATTACTAATATTGCTGCCTATTTATAGAGATTATTAAAGAATGAAAGACATGAAAAGAAAACAAATTTTATTCAGTATTCTATTACTGTTTTCGGTTGTTGCAACACAGGCTGCACGAGTAGATACTATTATGGTAAAAAGTCCTTCCATGAATAAGGAAGTACAGGTAGTGTATGTGCTTCCTGATAAAGCATTGGGAGAGAAAGCTGAGGCTTGCCCGGTCGTTTATCTGTTGCATGGTTATGGTGGGAATGCACGTACCTGGATAGGTATTAAGCCGGAGTTACCTAAGATTGCAGATGAAAAAGGAATCATTTTTGTATGTCCTGATGGTAAAAACAGTTGGTACTGGGATAGTCCTAAGAATCCGGCTTACCGCTATGAAACTTTTGTAGCTTCAGAACTGGTGAATTATACAGATAAAAACTATTCCACAATTCCGGAGAAAAAAGGAAGGGCCATTACCGGATTGAGCATGGGTGGTCATGGTGCTTTGTGGCTTGCAATCCGTCATAAAGATGTATTTGGTGCCGGAGGAAGTACCAGTGGTGGAGTGGATATCCGCCCATTCCCGAAGAATTGGGAGATGAGCAAACAACTCGGTGAATACGAGGCCGACAGCGCTTTATGGGACCAGCACACTGTCATTACCCAGATTGATAAGATTACAGATGGTGATTTGGCATTAATTATCGATTGTGGCGAAAAAGATTTCTTCCTGGAAGTAAATAAAGCATTGCATAAAGCTTTATTGGAAAAGAATATTAGTCATGACTTTATTACTCGTCCTGGTGCACATAACGGGCAATACTGGAATAACTCTATTGATTACCAAATTCTTTTCTTTGATAAATTCTTCAGGAAATAATATTTCAATTTATTCGATTGTGTACTTTATGGTACGCTCGTAGTTGTCTCCGTAACTCTTGGTCACCTCGTCACAGGAAGTAACGATACCTCGTCCGTCGAATTTATATTTATAAGTCGTGGTTTCGTTACTTTCACTGTTATCTTCGGGTCTGAGGTTAGTAATCAGAGTATTGTATGCATCTCCCAAGAACTTCCCGTAAATGGCTACCGAGTGGAATGAAAGGGGATATAGATCTGTCAAGAATAGATACGGAATCTCTGACGTGTTGGCGATTTCATTATCAGCAGGTGTGCTGGCTATATACGTTTGCTCATAAACATCAATCTGCTGGGTGATGCGTAATGCTCTATAATTGTTATAATCAATATTGATTGTGGAATAAATTCGATCTCCATTCAGTGTTTCTGTTATGTTCTTAAGAAAATATTTTCCGGCTGTATTGGTGAGATAACTGAATGTGTAAGAGCGTACTTTCCCATCCATTTCCTGACGTACACAACTTACGGCATATCCTTTATCATTCAGTGTATATGTAGATACATTGTTGATTTCATCTGTAACTATTACTTTGTGATCTTCATAAATAACATCGGTAATGTTCTCTATTTCAAAGGATTCTCCTCCGGCTGCAAACTTCTGTAGAGATGTAAAGCTTGCTATCCGACCAGCTTCATAGTCATAAGTTTGAGTGAGAGTAACCGGCTGTGCGTCTCCTGTCTTAATCTCCGATAATTTTATTTGTGAGAAATTAGTTACAGGATATCCAAGGGCATTTGGTATTGCTAATTCGTCACTACAGACAAAGATATTTACGGATTCTAAATTTTCCGGTTGTTCGTTATCACTATCATTACAAGCCGTCAATCCTCCTATGAATAGCAATGCTATGAGAATATTTTTCTTCATTCTGGTTTATTTAACGATAAGACCGTTGCGGAAGGTGCGTTTTACTTTCACACTTTTCACCGCCTTCATTTGGGTTTCGGGCTCCGGTTCTGGCTCCGGTTCCGGAAGTACGATGCTGCCGTCGATAATTCCTAATGCTGCACTCAACATTTCTTCATTAGGATTACCTAAGGGCAGTACTTTTGCAAAGTCTTGTAGGGAATTGACTGCATAGTCTGCAGTAAAGCCAGTGGAATAATCAGCCTTGCCTTCGGAATTGAATACCTCGCATACAACGGGGCGAAGAATCCACTGGAACTTATCACTGGAGAAACTGGCTGTTGCTACGTTTTCTCCCTTAGTTGTGGCACCCACAAGTACTACGGTCATATAAGGCTTCAGGCAGTTGATCAGCATTTCTGCGGCGCCTGCAGTAGTACTGCTTGTCAGGATATATACTTTCGATAGATTTAAATTGTTACCTCCTTGCAAAAGCTGGTTGTCGAAAGTGAGTTCCCGGTCTTTGGACATCTGCTTTTGGCTGTATTCCAGTGAAGCGAGGGTACTGCCTAATTTATCTGCAGGTGCTAATATCGTTGCCATAAGTTGTACACAATCCATTGCTCCACCGGCATTGTAGCGTAAGTCGAGAACGAACTCTTTCACATTGTTCTCTTTATAGTATTGGGAGAGTCGAAGCAATTCACTATTATCTTCTGCACTGAAACTATTGTATGCCAGATAACCTACACCACCGGTGAGAACATCATAGGCGGGTATCGTAACGTCTTCCACGGGGCGGGAAGCGGGTAGGTTGGCTTCACCATAGGAAGTAATGACACCTTCTGTTTCCCCTGCTTCATTTTCCTGTGCACTATATTCTCCCATTAATAACTTCCGGCTTTCACCTTCTTTCAATAATTCTTCAGTTTTCTTGGTGATAAAGTCATCGTTGACTTTCATAATCCACTCACCCCGTTTTAAACCAACTTCGGCGGCAGGAGAACCGGGTATTACATAAGTAATCAGCGCATTAAAAGCAGTGTCATTACCAACTATACTATACAGCGTATAGTCGAAACCATAACTTGGCAATGGGGTAGCATACAGCGTATCTACGCTGGAGTATCCTTTATCGAGTGGGGATATTATTTTCTTCAAAAAAGCATCTGGTTCAAGGAAGTAGTTCAGGTCCTTTGTGTTGGGGATGTCTTCAAACCACAGATATTCTTCTCTCATGACGCTGTCTATCCATAGATCACGCCCGGTCCATTTGTAATATTCCGGCCAACGGTCTACTCCACAAGAGAATAAACTTGTCATTGCGAGGACTCCCAATAGTAGGAAAAGCTGTATATTCCTTCTTCTCATCTGTATCTATCGTTTGGTTTTCGTTGCAAATTTAGCGAATAGTTTGTTTATCTACCATAAATGTGGTATAAAATTCCCTATCTTATGTCATTGCCCATATCAGGACATCCCATTATCTTTGCGCTCAATCAATTAATCCTAAAAATACAAAGACAATGGAAACAAAGAAATTGCATTTTGAGACGCTTCAACTCCACGTAGGACAAGAACAGCCCGACCCGGCTACCGATGCGCGCGCCGTGCCCATTTACCAAACTACTTCATACGTATTCCGTGACTCAGCCCATGCTGCCGCACGCTTCGGTTTGCAAGATCCGGGCAATATTTATGGTCGCTTGACTAACTCTACCCAAGGTGTGTTCGAAGCACGTGTGGCTGCTTTGGAAGGGGGCGTTTCCGGATTAGCGGTTGCTTCGGGTGCTGCTGCCGTGACTTATGCTTTAGAGAATATTACCCGTGCCGGAGATCATATTGTTTCAGCTAAAACCATCTATGGTGGTACATATAATCTGTTGGAACATACTCTGCCTGCCTATGGGGTGACTACTACTTTTGTAGACCCTGCTGATCTTTCCAACTTTGAGAAGGCTATACGGGAAAATACAAAAGCTGTATATATTGAAACTCTGGGTAATCCGAACTCCAACATTATTGATATTGAAGCTGTTGCCGAGATAGCACATCGCCATAAAATTCCATTGATTATTGATAATACATTCGGTACACCTTACCTGATACGGCCTATTGAGCATGGAGCAGACATTGTAGTACACTCTGCTACGAAGTTTATCGGCGGTCATGGCACCTCCTTGGGTGGTGTGATTGTGGATGGTGGTAAGTTCGACTGGGCAGCTTCGGGCAAATTCCCTCAACTGACGGAACCGGAACCTTGCTACCACGGTATACGTTTTACCGAAGCAGCTGGTGCTGCTGCTTATGTTACACGTATTCGTGCTATCCTGCTTCGTGATACGGGGGCAACTATCAGTCCATTCAATGCTTTCATCTTATTGCAGGGATTGGAAACACTTTCCCTCCGCGTGGAACGTCATGTGGAGAATGCATTGAAGGTGGTTGACTTCCTGAAGAAGCACCCTAAAGTGGCAGCAGTGAATCACCCGTCATTACCGGAACATCCGGATCATGCGTTGTATCAAAGATATTTTCCTAATGGTGCAAGTTCTATCTTTACTTTTGAAGTGAAGGGTGGGGTGAAAGAGGCACAAACTTTTATTGATAACCTGCAGATATTCTCACTTCTGGCAAATGTAGCGGATGTTAAGTCACTCGTTATCCATCCGGCCACTACTACACATTCGCAGTTGAATGAACAAGAGTTGGAAGAACAGGGAATTAAGCCGGGAACCGTGCGCCTGTCTATCGGTACGGAGCATATTGCTGACTTGCTGGATGACTTGGCTCAGGCGTTGGATAAAATATAATCGGTTCATAATCGGAAAGGAAGGAATAAAAAAAGAGTGATAAGGTGGTAAGGTGTGATAAGGTGATAAAGTGGCTGCGCTATATATCAAAGAGTCTTATCTCGCTATCACTTTATCACCCTACCACCTTATCACATTTTGTTCATAACCCGAAAGTAATGAATCTATTTTCTCACTTTTTATTGCCTGTTTGTCTTGATTTGTTGATGTTAAAAGGTGTTTTTTGTAACTAGTTGATTATTAGAATGCTATAGTTGCCCTGTCTCAGTATGATACTGAGATACCCTAAGTATGATACTGAGGTACCCTAAGTATAGGACTGAGATAGGCTAAGTATACGACTATGGTTTGAAAATATATTTATTGTAAGTAATAGGTACTTATGCTTACTATAATCTTAAACTATTTGAATGAATATATCTGTTTTATTATCAGGAGGTGTCGACAGCTCAGTTGCCGTACACCTTCTTTGTGAACAAGGGTATCGACCGTCTCTATTTTATATAAAGATAGGAATGGAAGGCACCGATTATATGGATTGTTCTGCTGAAGAAGACTGGGAGATGGCTACGGCTGTTGCACACCGCTACGGATTGCCTTTGGAAATGGTCGATTTGCAGAAAGAATACTGGGAACAGGTTGCTGCTTATGCCATTGACAAAATCCGTCGTGGATTGACTCCTAATCCGGATGTGATGTGCAACCGCTTCATTAAATTCGGTTGCTTTGAGCAGAAAGTAGGCAAAGAGTTTGATTTTACCGCTACCGGGCATTATGCCACTACGGTTCATAGAGATGGTAAAGTATGGTTGGGTACAGCTACCGATCCCGTAAAGGACCAGACAGATTTTCTTGCACAGATTGATTACCTGCAAGTATCTAAACTAATGTTCCCCCTTGGCGGATTGATGAAACAGGAAGTACGGGACATTGCCCACAATGCAGGGCTGCCTACTGCCCGTCGTCGTGACAGTCAGGGCATTTGCTTTCTGGGAAAGATCAACTACAATGACTTTGTTCGTCGTTTCCTTGGTGAACGGCAAGGAGATATTGTGGAATGGGAGACTGGAAAGAAAATCGGTACACACCGGGGATATTGGTTTCATACCATCGGACAGCGTAAAGGATTGGGTTTAAGCGGTGGTCCTTGGTTTGTCATTCGGAAAGACATCGATGCAAATGTACTTTATGTCTCACGAGGATATGATACCCAATGGCAGTACGGGCGTGAATTTATGATTCATGATTTTCATTTCATTACAGAAAATCCTTGGTTATATAATCAGGAAGTCTATGTGACTTTTAAAATCCGCCATACACCGGAATTTATGAAAGGAAAACTGATACGGGAAGGGGAGAACTATCGTATTGTATCTTCTGAAAATTTGCAGGGCATTGCCCCCGGACAATTCGGTGTGGTATATGATGAAGCTTCCCGGATATGTATCGGTAGCGGAGAAATAGGTGTTTGAACAGCTTTTATATATAGTATTCCACTAAATCCACAATCCCTGCCTTCATGGCATATTTGGTAGCTTCGTGCACATTATTCACTCCTAATTTACGGAATATGTTTTTACGGTGGCTGTTTACCGTATGAAAGCTGAGGTTCTTCTCCGCCGCAATTTCCTTCGTAGTCTTTCCCAGAGCAATTTCTTTCAGTACACTCCGTTCTGCAGGTGTCAATAAATCATCTTTCAATGTGTGGCGTACGGGAGATGCATTACTGCCCGACAGCAATAAATTACTGACATGATTACAGATAAAACGCTCTTTGCGCGAAGCACATTGCAATGCAGACAGTATTTCTTCTTTTGAATTGTCCTTCAGCACCACTCCGAAAGCCATACTGCTGAACAATACCTGCCGTAGAAATTCCATGCTCAATTCATCAGAGAAAAGGAGCCAGTCCGCTTCTTTGAAACGCTCATGCAGCACAATTAACTCGTCCGCACCTGAGAAGTCAAATAACGTATAGTCCAGTATCACTACTGCTTGCGGATGCAGGCGCAGTTGCTGAACTAATTCGGTTTTGTTATCTGCTTCCAGTAACAAGGCTGTGTCCTTCTGACTACTGAGCAGAAACATCATACCTGCTTTGGTGATGTCCTGATTGTCTGCGATGATAAATTCTCTCATATATGGATGCAAAAATATAAAAAACTCCGCTGCAAATGTACACATTTCTGGTAACTTGCAGCGGAGTGGAAATATATATTGTAAAGGGCTTTACCAAGAACGACCTTTAAAGATGCTGGATTGGTCTAATGGAACGAGGTTACCGCTCAGCGTCATGGTGTTGGAATTGAAGTTCGGACTGATGGTTACGGTAGCATTGTTTCCACCGTTAGTCAGCGAAATGAAAATCTGTGCAGAGATACCGATACCTTGAATACTGAACTGGCAGTTTACGTTACCTCTCTTGTCAGTTGTAATCTGCATATCCGAGGTAGAACCGTCTACAGTTACACCACCGATACCGTTAGGGCCGGGATACACTGTGTTGAATGCTACCTGTACAGTACCGCGTCCTTGATTTACCAGTACGAAGTTGGTGTTGGAGTTAACGAAAGCTGTTTGTCCGTTACGGAACATTACCTGGTCGGCTTCCAGTACGAATTGGTGGGCTTTCAATGCGGCTACAGCGTCATCATACGATACTGCGTCGGCTACTTGTTCTTCAGCTTTCAGGCGGGCGCGTTCAGCGTCTCTTTGAGCCTTACGGTCTGCGCGGCGTTCCGCTCTACTTTCTTGTGCATACATGGCGGTTGTTGCCGCACTCATCATCACTAATGCTACTAATGCAATAAACTTTTTCATAATTCTTTAATGTTTAGGTTTTACGATTCTTGTTCGTTTATTGCAAAACAACCTTTATTCGGGATTGTTCACGGGACACTTCACAATTTTATATCCGATGGCTGCAACGAGGATACTCATTAGGGGGCTGATAATGTTGAAAAAGCAATAAGGAAGGTAGGTCAGCGTAGATACGTTCAATATCGTTGCCTGCGTCATTCCGCAGGTATTCCACGGTATCAAAGGGGAGGTCACGGTAACAGCATCCTCCGTCGTACGACTCAATAATCGGTTCTCATATCCTTTTTTCTCATATATATTGCGAAACATGTTTCCGGTGAGGATAATACTGATATATTGGTCAGCAGTAGTCAGATTAAGAAATAGTCCGGAACAAACAGTGGATGCTACAACACTGACTCTTCCTTTCATAAAGCGTACAAAGACTGAAGTTATGCTACCCAGCATACCGCTTGCTGTCATGGCACCTCCGAAACACATGGCACAAAGAATCAACCAGACCGTATCCATCATGCCGGCCATACCACGTGTAGAAACAAGGTCGGTCAGCATACTGTTGCCTGTATCCAGGCTGGTACTTCCGTAGAATGTCATCATTGCCCCTTTGAAGATATTATTTTCTCCTGCTATTTCATGTAGTAAATCCGGTTGGAAGATGATAGCGCATACTCCTGCCAGCATAGTGGATATGAACAAAGTGATGATGGACGGGACTTTTCGTGCGATAAGTATTCCGGTTACCAAGGGAACAATCAGTAACCAGGGAGTGATTGTGAATGTATCTTTCAGTGACACGGCAAAGTCCTCCATGTGCGCAGTAGAGTTTGTTTCGATGACGAATCCCATTACTGTAAAGATGATCAGTGTGATAATCAGCGATGGAGTGGTTGTTATCAACATATAGCGTATATGCTTAAATAAAGGTACATCTGTTATGGATGAAGCAAGTATCGTAGTTTCCGACAGTGGGGAGATTTTATCACCGAAATATGCTCCGGAGATAATGGCTCCTGCTATCCAGCCTTCGTTGAATCCTTGTGCTTTGCCAATCCCCATCAGGGCGATACCGATAGTGGCGATTGTTGTCCACGAGCTACCTGTCATAACAGAAATTAATGCGCAGATGATACAGGTTGATGCCAGGAAAAAATCAGGATGAATAATTTGCATGCCATAATATATAAGAGTAGGGACGATGCCGCTTATCATCCATGCTCCACTTAGCGCACCTATTATCAGCAAGATGATAATTGCTGTAGCAACTCCTGAAATATTATTTGTGATGGCGAGTTCGTAATCTTTCCAAGGGACACGGTAGAATGCTATGCCTATGAATACGCAAAAAGCGGTAGTGGTCAGTAGAGAAATCTGGCTACCCCCTTTCAGTGCATCACTTCCGAATGTATGTATGGTGGCGAATAACATTCCTACCAACAACACGATGGGCAGGAGGGAAACTAAGGGAGAGGGAATTTTTTTCAATGAACTCATTCTGTTTGTTATATCAGTTAAAACTTTGCAAAGTTACAACAAATCTGATGATTCTATTTTATCCCTGCTTTTCCGCCAATAAATATTATTATATCTTTGCGTTTGCTTGGAATAAAAATACAACTTTGCTGTTTAGTTAATCTTTATTATTGACATCGTATGAACAAGAAACAAATTGCCACAAATAAGAAAGTAGTCACCTTTGGTGAAGTAATGCTGAGGCTTACTGCTCCTGATTTCCTGCGTTTTTCACAAACTAATCAGATGATAGCCACTTACGGTGGCAGTGAAGCTAATGTGGCCGTTTCGTTGGCTAACTTTGGTATTCCCACAGAATTCGTAACCCGCCTGCCGGACAATGCTGTGGCGCGTGCCTGTATAGCTTCGCTCCGTGCTAACGGTTTAGGTACGGAAGGTATTGTTTTTGGTGGTAAGCGCATGGGGCTTTATTTCCTGGAAAGTGGTGCGGCATTCCGTAATTCTAATGTGGTTTACGACCGTGAAGGCTCTTCTTTTGCTACTTTGCGTCCGGGCATGATTGATTGGGAAAAGATATTCTCTGATGCCGGTTGGTTTCATTGGTCGGGTATTGCTGCTGCTTTGTCACAAGATGGTGCCAATGCATGTCGTGAGGCTCTTGAAATAGCTGACCGTATGGGATTGACTATCTCCTGTGACCTGAATTTCCGTAAGAAACTTTGGAACTATGGGAGTTCTGCTGCCGAAGTCATGCAACCTTTAGTACAATATAGTGATGTTATTTTCGGTGCCGAACCGGAATATAAAGAGATACTTGGCATACAGCCTGTCGGTTTCAAAGCGGTAGATGCTGCGGATACTACATTTGAGGCAAATTTTCCTGCCTTTGAAGAGTTCGGTCGTCGGGTGGTGGAACTTGTTCCTCGTTGCCAGAAGGCATTTCTGGAACTTCGTAATTCCATTACTTCCAATCATAATTTGCTGGCTGCCGTTCTCTATTCAGATAGCACATTGAAACATACAGGTATTTATGATATCGAATGCGAAGTGGACCGCGTGGGTGCCGGTGATGCTTTTGTCGGTGGCATGATTTATGGTCTCATAATGTATCCGGATAATGATCAGAAAGCATTGGAATATGCTCTGGCAGCCTCTGCATTAAAGAATACCGTATACGGTGATTTTAATCATGTGACGGTGGAGGAAGTAGAGAGCCTGATGCAAGGAAATACATCCGGAAGGGTATCACGATAAAAATGCTTTTCCGATTCATCAGTTTATAGGTGCATAAATTGATGAATCGGAAAAAGAATACAATTAGATAACCTCTTTTGCAAGTGCCTCGGCAGTAGAGGCGTTTATCGATTCATCCAGCACATAGATCCGATAAGAAAGACGCAATTCCTGATCGGGATGCAAAGTAAATGACTGGCGTTTGGTTGGAGAGAAGTTCCACATCAGGTCGCCCCGGGAATTATTGGCTTTATCATCCCATACGCGTATCGGTTCGGGATAGTTTAGATTGGAAGGGTAAGGAACAATTAGGATACAGGCATCGTCCTTGCCGGGTTTCTTTTGAAAGTAGCACCAACGGGCCAGTGATCCATCGGCATTGTTACGGTCGAGCCCTTCGGATGTGAGCATCTCGGCTGTCTGTCCATTCCAACTTTCGCATACGCGGATACAAATGCCTCCATAGCGGTAGCTTTCCAATACTACCGGGGCAGAAGTGGCACAACGAAGCGTGGTGTGATAGTCAATGTAATATCCCCGTTGTTTGGGTTTTCCCACACGGATTTTCAGTTGCTCGGTCATCGCTATTTTTTCTTTCGTGGAGTCGGGATATGCCACATGGTCGAGTACAGCGGAAAAACCATCAGGTTGCACTTCTACGAATTGCCGAAAACGAACCGTACCTTGTTTCTTATAGAGATTCCAGAAGTCAATTTCATTTTCTTCGAATGTGGTTTTTGTCCAGGCATACCACAAGCCGAAATGGTGATAATGGTCGGATGGGGAACAATTGGTCAGTACCTCACCTTCCAACGTACGTAAAGGATGGATGAATCCGCTTCGTTTATAGGCAGTATCTACACCCTGTGGAGGATAAGTTACTGCATAATTGTAAGTAAACAAGTGTTTTCCATCCATTGTGTACTCCAATGCTTTATTTGTATCTACCACAGCAAACGGAGTGTGGGTAGAAGAGCATGAGCTGAAAAGTACGAAAAAACTTAAATGGAATAGAGATAAAATGATGCTCTTTATTTCAGTGTATTTATGCATGGCTATCAATGTTTTGTTGGCAGTGCAAATTTATCAACTACAATGTTATAGAAGATTTTCTTTAGCACTGGGAGTATGCTGAAAAATAGGACTAACTATCTGGCAGTTATCCAATTCTTTACAGTCACCACAGGTGTTAAATCCTTTTTCGTTTACGCATTTGCGAATTGCGCACATATCGCTGCAATACATCGTTTTCACCCCATCCACACGACAGCCCATACAATTAATGGTATCTGCCGTAATCTCCGGTATGTTATTCAACTCACTCCACAGTTGGGCTGTTTTTTCTCTTAATTCATTGTCATCTCTGACAGTAGCTATGCGGGCATCGCAACTTTCGCAATCTAATCCGCAACAAGCAATTAATTGTTTCATCATTAGGCTATGACTGTTGATATTTGGTTGATTGCAAATATAGTAATTCTTATGCGGCTTAATCTTCATTGAATATATTTTTTCTCGATATTCTTTGTTCCTTTCATTTTTTATATTTTACTTTGCACCACAAAGTACTTTTTGTATATGGATAAGAATAAAGCGATAGAATCAGTAAATGAGATAAAAGAATTGATGGAAAGATCTTCCAAGTTCGTATCTCTCAGTGGAATGACGGCTGTCTTGGCCGGAGTGTATGCATTAGCCGGTGCTTATGTGGCCGGTCAGTTATTAAGATCAGGAGATAATAGGGAAGGACTAATAATGGTTGCTTCACTGGTTTTGACTGTTTCAGTTGTTACCGCCTGTATCTTGTCTTGGTATAAGGCCAAGAAGATGCAACAAAAGCTATTCAGTAAACTAACCTATCGCATTGCATGGAATTTTTCATTGCCGTTGTTGACGGGAGGGTTGTTCTGTATAGCCTTATTGCTACATGAACATTATGGATTGGTATCTTCTGTGATGTTACTTTTCTATGGACTTTCTTTGGTCAATGTGTCTAAGTTCACTTACTCCAATGTAGCATGGTTAGGATATGCTTTTCTTTGTCTGGGTATTGCAGACTGTTTCTTTGAAGGACATGGCTTAATGTTTTGGACAATTGGTTTTGGTGGATTCCATATTTTGTATGGCATGTTGTTTTATTTACAGTACGAAAGGAAAAAATAATAGATGATAGAAGCATTTCAAAATATAAATAAGGCATTTGAAAGTAAAGTTCGTCTGGGTATTATGGCAGTTCTCATGGTAAATGAAGATGTCGATTTCAATACTTTGAAGGAATTACTTTCACTGACGGACGGTAACCTGGCAAGCCATACAAGGGCTTTGGAAGAGTTGGGCTATATCGTTTGCCAGAAGAGCTTTGTGGGTAGGAAGCCGAAAACATCTTTCCAAGCCACTGCGGAGGGGAAAAAGGCTTTCAAAACTCACCTTGAAGCATTGGAGAATTTTCTGAAATCAACGTAGATGTTTGGCTTCACACAAAACCGGACAATACTAAATATCTTACTTAATACTATTCTATTATGGACAATTTGAACGAAGATTTCAATGTAGATTTCACAGAGAATCTGAATGAAACAAAGAAACAGGCAAGCGGCTGTCTACGCCGTTTCTCTAAATCAATTAAAGTGGTAGTTATCGCTTTTCTAATTTTATTGCTGTTGATCCCGATGTTTATGATCGAAGATATGATTAGGGAACGTGGGCAGATACAGACGGATGCTATTGAGGAAGTCGGCCAAAAGTGGAGTTTGGCACAGACTATTACAGGCCCTTATATTAACTTGCAATATCCCATTACTCAGGAAGATAATGGAGTAAAGAAGATTACTATGGGGAGTATAACATTGCTTCCTGATGAATTGTCAATAGATGGACAGTTGAGTACAGAGATTCTTCAGAGAGGAATTTATAAGGTAAATGTCTATCAATCCGAATTACTGATCAAGGGATTCTTTAGTTCGGAAGAACTCCGTAAGAGTAATGTCGACATGGATGTGCTTCAGTACAATAGAGCAGCTGTTTGCTTGAACCTAACAGATATGCGTGGTCTCAGTGAACAGGTCAGCATTACACTGAATGATTCTGTCTATACGTTTGAGCCGGGAGTGGATGGACGAGGTATTGAAAGTATGGGTGTTCATGCCATTGTCGACCTTTCCTCTCTGAAAGAAGACAGGAAATTGCCTTATGAAATGAAAATTAAATTGAAAGGTTCCCAGTCTATCTACTTTACCCCATTGGGCAAAACCACCAAAGTGAACCTGAAAGCAAATTGGAATACTCCAAGTTTTGATGGCAATTATTTGCCTGAGAAACGGGAGATTACAGAGAAAGATTTCTCAGCACAGTGGCAGGTGTTGAATCTTAATCGGAATTATCCCCAGGTACTTGTCAATTATCAGAATGCCAGCATTAAAGATATTCAAAACTCTAATTTTGGTGTCAATCTGAAAATGCCGGTAGAGCAGTATCAGCAGTCTATGCGCTCTACTAAGTATGCTATTCTGATTATTCTACTGACTTTTACAGTAATATTCTTCACAGAGATAATGGAGAAAACCCGTATTCATGCCCTGCAATATTTGTTGGTAGGATTAGCTCTTTGTCTATTCTATAGTCTGTTATTATCCATGTCCGAGCATATTGGTTTCAATATGGCTTACTTGGTGGCATCGGTGCTTACTATTACTTTGGTGAGTGGATACATGCTGGGGATTATCAAAAGAAAAAAAACGGCGTTCATTATGGTAGGTTTGCTAAGTGTTCTTTACATTTATGTTTTCATCCTTATCCAGTTAGAAACCTTTGCTTTGCTGGCCGGTAGTCTCGGACTGTTTGTGATACTGGCAATGGTGATGTATTTCTCTAAGAAGATTGATTGGTTTAATGAATAAATATCTATATATAAAAGAGAGTATCTAAGTCATAACTGGATACTCTCTTTTATATAACTTTTTCAGTCTTATCCTTTATCTTTGAGCTTTTGGAGAGTCCTTAATTTTTATACCAATCTTTATTCTTTTCACCATTACTGGTTACCCATTCATCATAACCACTATATAACAGATTTATAGCTTTTCTTTCGTTGTTTCCATCCAGTAATTTGCTTAAATCACTTTCTGTAGCCCGACTCAGAAAGAATGCAAAAGGATAGTTACCTTTACGCACATAGTAGATGCCTCGATCCGGTTTAGATGCATCATCTCCCTGACCAAAATGGGTTTTATTTATTTTGGATGTCGGTGTTTCCTGAGGAATATGTACTTCCCATCGTAAACCATCTTCTTCGTTCTTGAATATGAATGCCTGAGCTTCTGATTGCGCTGAAATGGGCTTACTATAATTAACAGTCACTTTGTATTCTGCTCCCATATTATCTTTCACATTTTCAGTCAGGAGGTATATGTTTTCCTGGGGCTCGTATGCAAATGTGGTTTCGGTGAAGTCTTTCTCACCTTCTTTACGAATGGAGCAGGTGGCAGATTTAATATTTTCTTCCGTAATGAGTCTGAATCCTAAACCATTATTATTGGTAGCAATATTCTGGAATGTTTTGAATGTGAACGATTCGGAATATATTTGATTCTTTTCATTGAAGGTGTTTCCATAGTTATATCGCACAATTACATCATTCATGTCGTAATCTCCCTGATTGGGCCATAGATCCTCGAATGCGTATATACCTTTAAGGAAATCAATACTTGTTTTATCATCATCAGGATTTGTCACGGGTATGTCAGTAATAGCGTCTACCGGATTCGATTTTAAAGCAATGACTACATCGCTGAAGTTTTCGTCAGTCATATAATCTTCAAAAGAAGTCAATATCCAGTCGCTATATCTGTAAACTGCAGTGCGTGGTTCATTAAATTTCATGCCTTTGTCGTTTAAACTTAAGCCACTTGAAGTGGCAGCACGGTATTTTTTGTATCCGGAAAAACCGTTAACATGATGATTCCAACCATTGGTGGCCAGAACAAAACCGATTCTGTAACCGGCAGGAAATACCGTGGTTGCCCCTTCTTTACTTTTGGATGCAATATTGGGATAATACATTAGTTGTACAGCGGTCAACGGATTAATACCGGCACTTTTATATGCTGTCCAATTTCTCCAAGTACCATCCTGAGTATTCGGGAACAACATAATTACATGAGCATCATTTAAGTCTTTGGGTTGTTCTCCTGCTTTATAATAGTAATATCCCAAAGAGCATGTCCAACAGGTGTTTTGCCCCAAGAATGTAACTACTACTTCAGCATCTTCGTTAACATACATATCCGAGTAGCCACGGTATTCTTGCGGGCAAGTACTATGGGTGTTTATAATACGGGTATGTGCAGCATATAAACCATCTTTTTCTGTTGCTGCCAATATACCTGTATACTTGTAGTTGATATCTCCGTTTTTATGCTTATCGTAGTCACCTAACCAGGTTTTCCACACTTCATTTCCATACTGATTGCTTACCAGATAGCTATCATACGGGGAGGAAGTTGAGTAAATTGCACGAGTAGGTATAGGTGCCGCCTTATCCGTAACTTCAATATTGCCATTTACAATATTTGCTTCCATCAGAGTTTGCGCAAAGAAAACAGGAGAATAGATATATACCTTTGTTAAGTATGAAGGTAATTCTATCTTTCCTCTATAGGTACCGTCTTCTTGGGTATAGGCAGCAAACAGATAATTTACATCCTGACGCTTGATGTAAGTACCGTATTCACTTTCAGTAACAGGCATTTCATCATATACTTCAAAATACACATTTGATTTTACAGTACCATTTACGTAATTCACACTTAAGTTTACGTCCTTTTGTACAGTAGAAAAGGAGAAATTGTTGAATTCTTTTTCATCCTCCTTAGGCCCCTTATAGACGTCATTGTCCGTACAGCTGCTTAATACGAGTGCAGCGCATAAAGTAGTTCTTAATAATTTTTTCCACATATTATTTAGTATTTATAGATAGTCTCGCGTTCCTTTTTCAGGTCTATGTGTGATCCTTACAAATGCAAGATAAGTCTGTGCTCGGTTGACATTTGTAGAAAATGATCATAATAAACAACTACAAAGATATTGTGTTATTATCGAATATACAACTGAATATTTGATTTTTTGTTCAAAAACTCTTATTTGTAGTCAAATTCTGCAATTTTATTGTGTACCTTTAGAAAAACTCTAGTTAAAAAATACAAGAATTTTATTCGCTTGTTATAAGTTCTTAGGGATATTATCATTTTATTCTTCTTATGTTTTGAATTATGGAGTGGGGCAGTTTATAAATATCTTGTATCTGTGTAGATGAAATAAAAATCCCCATAACCTTATCAGTTACAGGGATTTAATATGTTGTAATTGTTATAATTACTTGCTCAAAGCCTGAGCTACGTCAACAGCACAAGCCACTGTACAACCTACCATCGGGTTGTTACCAATTCCCAGGAATCCCATCATTTCTACGTGAGCAGGAACAGATGAAGAACCAGCGAACTGAGCGTCTGAGTGCATACGTCCCATGGTGTCGGTCATACCATAAGAAGCAGCGACACAGCATCCCTGTAAGTCTTTGCAATCTGCTATTAATCAATGCTGTAATAGCAAAAGATAAACTCCTTGTTAATAAGTAAAAGAACGAATTATCAAAAAGGGCTGCATTATGGGCAAATTCCCTTTAGACGAGAGTAATCCTTAATAGGATTGAGAACTTAATCTGATTTGCGTATCAATGAAGTATAATTCATTGTCTACACCATAAAGTACATTGTTTGGAACAGCATCGAATATTTCGTATTCTTCGTTATGGAACTCATCTATGTAGTCCATTTCAAAGCCAAGTGCCTCCATGTATTCTACGATTTCATCTTCTGTAGCTTCACGTTCTGCCTGTATGTGAGGTTGAATGAGAACAGCACAAAATTCATGCAGACTATTGTAGGCAAAGCCTATCATCTGATAAGGGACATTGCTAAAGAACTTGTTGTGTGCAGAGATACGAATAAAGAAGTTCTCTAAATCATCGCCTGCATATTCAAAGTTGTTTAGCTTAACAACTATGTCTGCATCGCTTGTGTAAACTTCATTTTCTCCTCCTTTACTAAGAAACTCAACATTTAGTTCTTGAACAGTTATCCACAAGTTATTTGAGTTGGCAAAAGATATTAACTCTTCGATTTGCCTTCTCTTATAGCTTTCTGTTGGTTCAAGCGTTCCTGCTGCTTCTTTTTCTCTTCTAACGATGCAGGCTGCTTGCTCCAAGATGCTATTGATTGGCGAGTACGCTCTATCCATTGCTTGTGAAATTCATTAATGTATTCCATAATTTGTTATGATTATGATTTTATGCAAATGTAGCTATTTTGTTTGTACTTAACAATAGTCTTGGATATATGGTTAATGCGCATTACTACTTTTCTTTGGTAGGGGCTTTAAAACCTTTCTTTCTTATAAAATGTAGTATCTCTACTTTAATCCATTTAGGTATAATGAAATCAGTATAAGTCAATAGGTAAACTAACCAACATAAAAATATCCCTGCACCTATGAAAGTATGTCCACCAATTAATGCAACTACTATAATGAAGAAAAGAAATAGGAATAAAAGTTCTTTCATTGCTTGTTCTACTACTTTACCAGAATTTTCAAAGTCATATCGTGGTAGTGGTTGAATCTTACCTAATAATATATCGTTCAATGCATCTTTCTTAGCCTGTGACATCTTATTAACTATCTTGTGTGCTTCATCTAAGGTCATATCGCTAATATCTACCTTTAGTCGTAGGATATTCTCATTATATAAATCTTGGTTACATAGTATGGTCTTAATTGCCTTACATTGCTTCATGCTAAAACAGATATTCATAATAATTGAGTTTGAAATTTATATTGGTAATCTGGTTGTAGAAGTATCTGAATACAGTGTTTTCATACTTTTGTAGCTAAGATGTTATTTCAACTGATAGCTGGTATCGTATGAATTGAGGTCTTGAATGAAAGTCTCCAATACTCTTATAAAGGTACTATGTTCTAAATATATCTGTTGTGTAGTAATTTCTGATTAGGTAGGGTTTACAAGAAAAAGAACAGCAGATGAGTTAATTCTCAAATGCTGTTCTTGGTAATCTGGTTAGGTGTGTAGGGTACTACTTCGTTATCTTCTTATAGGTAGTAGTTGTAATATCATCCAGTTCTTCGCCACCATCATCTGTGTTGTCCCAATCCTCAAAGGCAAGAATTAGCTTATTGGCTGTAAGTTCATTTACTGTAAGAACGTCAGAATAGCCATCGTTGTAAGTAACAGTTAGCTTGTTGTCCTTTAACGTCCAACGTGCAGGTGTAGTACCATCATATTCAATACAAGTGCCATCTGCTTTAAACTCCCATGAACCATTTGTGTAGGCTTCATCAGAAGTAATGACTTCTTTACCATTTACGATTTCATGAGTTTTTTGCCAAGTAGATTGCCATTTGCCAATTAGATTAGCTTGTTCAATAACAGGCTTATCCTCGTTATCATCATCTTTACTACATGACGATAAACTGACACACACTACAGCCAATACTAAGGCTGCTAAGATTCTAAATGTTTTCATTTTAGTTAATTATTTGAGATTAATAATGTATTCTGCAATTTGTCTAAATATGTCACCTGCCATTAGCCCACCACTTACAGGTAATCCAGTTTTATTAATAGATACAATGATACTATACTTTGGATTATCAGCAGGGAAGTAGCCACAGAACTCTGCTGCATACTCATTCTTGGTAGTATCTTCATTAGTAGTTAGCAAAGTAGTACCTTGTATTCCTGCTATTGCTACTTTGTCAGAGTATGCAGTCTTACCTAATCCATCAGTAATCACATATTGTAATGCTTGCTTTAAACTATCAATATTGGCTATACTTGCTATCTGTGGGTTGATAACTATTGTACTATCCTTATATAGTTGAGGCTGTACCATCTTACCATTATTGGCTATAGCATTATAGAGAGTAAGTACTTGAATAGGTGTAATGAGTTGGTTATATCCAATACAATGCCAAGTAATACTACTATCTGTGACTACATAAGGTTTCAGATTGGATATTCCTGTTATACTGTCTGGTTTACCATAGCTCATTTTGGCAAGCATATCAAAGTATGTGCTTGTATTACTACCCAAAGCCTTATTTATGGTCTTATAAGTAGCAATATTAGAACTTACAGCTAATCCCTGCTTTATTGTAATCTCACCATATCCACCTCTACTCCAGTTGTGGTCTTTAATTGCTCCACCTTTATATGAGTAAATCCCATTTCCTGTATCAACAACATCATTCAATTTTACCTTACCAGTTTCTAATGCTGCCAATACAGAAATAGGATTCATTAGTCCTGTAGGTTTTTGTGTGCTGAAATTGTTACAAGGTTGGTAGTTTGCGCTATCTTTCCTTGTAAGTCCAATCAGTGCTTTAATATGTCCTGTTTGAACTTCCATTATAATGACTTGTCCAGATAAGGCATTGATTTCAGATAACTTGTGTTCTAAGATAGAAGTAGCCTTTATTTGTAGGGTACTATCTATCATAGATGCTTGTTCTTTATTAGAGTTGGGTTTGGATATACAAGAGTAGAATCCAGTGCATAATATCATTAGTGATAAGAATGCGAATGATTTGGGTGTTTCCATCTCTTTAGTTGTTATCTGTTAGTTAGGCACTCTTTAACATTATTAGTGAGGCGAGTATATATTTGCTCAAAACCAACTTTCCATTCATATAATGGTATCTTCTGTGAATACCATGTTTCTACATACTCTGTCTCTATAGCAAAAGACTTGTATTCTGGTATCTTGTCAAGTTCCAAGTGCATTCTTCCATAAGCCAAATAGCACATTTCTAACAAGGGTTTAATTTTTGCTGCTTTGTAATACTGGTCTGCATTCAAGTCGCAAATATCACCTACTTGTGTCATGTATGAGTTTATAATTGATATTTCTTTCATGACTTTACTAATCACTTCTTTATCTTCTTTTGAGTATTCCATATTATCTAAGTTTTATTAGTGTATTATTTTAATGTAACATCAATATGATTGTCTATGTAATCATTTAGCATACCTGTAATAACAAAGTCTTTGACTTCATTTCTAATATGCAGAGCAAGAGTGTTAAGAATATCCTTGCAATAACTGTTTTGTCTGGAACTTGATAACGCATTTCTAAGCATTCTTAATATGTTATCATTATTGGTTGATAAGTTAGTTACTCTTTCAGTAGCTTCACTAACATTATTACCTGTGAGTTTAATCTCTTCTTTTACCTTTTGCAAATAAGTAAAGACATACGAACTGGATTTACAATCATGTGGTATTGTAAACTTCTGAATCATAAAGTTCATTTGCGCTATTAATAGCACTTTAGCATCAAGGCTCAAATTGGGAGCAAAGAACCATGGAGCTCCTGTTTCTTTAATTGGCATAACATTTGAATTTAGAGGTGATTAATAAGAAATCAACTAATACATTTGACTAAGCAAATGATAAGGATTATAATGATTATCCATGTGACGATATTACCCTTCACATTTCCATATTTGGCAGATTTGAAGCCATAGATAACTAATAAGGCAATGATAATACTAACAAACCATTCCATAAGTCTATAAAATTATGCTTACCTGTCCCCTTTGGTAAACGAACATAAAAAGGCATGGGAACTAATTGCATATCTCATTCATCAGGTTCTTGCAAAACCTACCATACAAGATATAACAACAGTTGCCCATGCCTAAACGATATATAGACTATTTTGTTAGAATAGGTATATAACATAAGCATGGGCGTTGTTGTTATCGTCTCTGTATGGTTTTCAAATTTGCAAGATTCGATGAATAGAGACAATAACAAAACGCCTTTTCGTAAATATGTCCTTCCATTTCTGGAATTGGGACAAAGATACTTAAAGCGTTTGTATTAACAAATAAGTTGTGCGCTAAAATGTTAGGCAATCATAGGTATGTAGTAGTTCTTCCTGTCTTAATCCTAAGTAGCGTTTTGTAATGGCTACATTGGAATGATTGAACAACTCCATTAATTTAACTAAAGCAAGTTCAGCGTTATCTGCATTTTGGTTGTAGACCTGTCTACCAAATGTCTTTCTAAGACTATGGCAACTAAAGTTCTTAATTGATAACTTGTAGTTTGCTTTAATCTCCTTTAGAATGATGTTAATCCTTTGGATTGTGTAAACTGTTCCCTTTTGACTGACTAAAACAGGTGCATTAATTCCAATGGGATTAATTTGCTTGTAACAGTCTGCAATGTGCCTCTTTAGTTGTGGATTAATTCTAATGGTACGTTGTTTCCCTGTCTTGTGTTCAATAATAGAAAACTCATCCATATTTAAAATGTCTTTCCAACGCAATGAAAGAATGTCACTAATACGCAATCCCCAAAAGCAACCCACACTAATAAGTAAGCTCATTTTGTAGTTGGCGTCTTTATAGAGTAAACGTATTAGTTTCATTGCTTCATCCCATTGCAGATAATCGCTTGTGGTTTGGCTGTACTTTAAACTCATAATGTTCAGTTTTAATAGTGGGTGAATGAAAGTGAACATTCCATGTAGTACCCAAATGTTAGATATAACCTAACTGATTGAATGTTAGTAGAATGTTCACTTTGAATAGAAGTGAATGTTTTAGTAGTGGTAAATGGATAATACTCAAATACTGAATACATCCAAATATCACTAATCTAAGAACCACCTGTATTTCTCATCACCATGCAAAGCTGAATTTATGCCTACTGCCATTTCTGTAGCATTTAGCGACCTGTCTAAGAAGCTATCAATATATGAACTCTTATTTGCACCAGTTAGCAAATTGTAGAATTTCCACATATTAATATCACTGCCTAAACTACCAAAGTTTTCATCCTGTATGTATGCTTTAGATACACTATTAATTTGTGTATCAGTAAGCAACATTCTTGGAATCTCTTTTTGATAGCCTTGTGGCAATGACTGGTAAAGTCTCATTCTTCCTAACAGTTGGCAAAACTGGTGTTCAGTAAGATAAGAATTAGTAAGCGTTTGCATCAAATGAATGTGTTTGGCTGGATTGTAGTTGTTGAACATTTCCAATACGACACGATATAATTCGTTAGTATTAGATACTTCCAAACAGCTATTCAGCCCATCAGTAAACACACATAAGTTACAACACACTTGATTCTTAAACCCTATAAAGACTTTGAATTTCTCTATTCCCTTTTTGGAATATAGATTCATGTGATTATAGGCACGAACGCCACCAATAGATAAGGTAAGTTTGTTCCCCTCAATCGTTTCATAGATAGTTGGCACTTCAAAACAGAACATCATTCTCTCATAGTATTGTGTCTTGTCAGATTCTAAAAGCTGATTCACTGGTTTGTGTATAGCTTCTGGAATACGACCTTTAACAATGTGTGATACTCTAATGTCTGGTTTGTCAATTCGTTCACCACTAAAGAATGAGTTTGCAGCATCCCAAACAGTTTCAATGAAGTGAGGGTGTGAGATTGTAAGTTCATTGTCCTTGCTAAAGACTGGCACAATACAATCTGTCTTTAAATGCTGTAAATCAACTTCCTTTGTGTTAGCTTCAATGAAGTGTGGATTATCCTTTTTAGGTTGTTCCACTACTTCCATAAAATCAACTGTTTCAGCGATTTCTTGTAAATCACCTCTCTTTGTGGGTAGTAAGTCTAATGTTTCCATAATCTATTTTTTAATGTTCCTGTTCTTTTCTAATTCCTTTGCTATTCTTGCATCCCTTTTGGCTTGTATAACATCTCTGTAATACTTTGCATTGCTCTTGTTTTCAGTTTCTTGTTTTTTAACACTGCCACGCATGAATAGAAAGAAAACAAATGCAATAGCGATTACTGGATTAATGATTAACCCAACTACCACCAGCACAATAAGAACTATCACTAATAGATAATCTCCTGCTTCCATAAGCCCAATTTTAATAATGAATACTGTGTAAATTTTGAGTAAATGCGAATAAGAAAATGAAAGCTCACAAATCAGACTGAAATGTGTGTATCACTATATAAGCCTTTAGACTGGATATGTCGCAAGGTTTAAAATAGGTACTACTTTTCGAGTTTGAAGGTATGAACTTTCACGCATATTCTAATTTATCTCAAATCTTGGTGGGGGGTGTAATTGGTTACAGTAGAGTTATTTGCGTAATTTTACATATTTTTAGATTTAAGACTTTATATTTTGCTATTTGTTGCATTGATATATAATGTTTTTCTGTTGTGCAAGAGAGATTGGAAGAAATGTTAAGTGTCTTGTTTGGAGATTATTTTATGAAGGGTATTTGGTGGGAATATTATTTTTTATCTATTGTTTCATTGGACTGTTCTTTTAGAAGTTCCTGTATCAAATCACGAAAAGTTTCATTTCTCTTAAAAGAAAATATAACTATATCTTTGTGGCATAGGTTATCAAAAATTCCATACTCATCAATATAGTGGTTTACAGAACCATTTGATTGATTACTAAATGTAAGAAAAAACAAAAGCAATAATTCATATCTAGATAATTGTGCCTTAAAGATTACTGCATATTTTTCCTTTTCTTCAAATGACTGTATCATTTCCATTAAGCAATTAATGTTTCTAAAGTATTGCCCTGTGAAATAACTATTCTTTTCATAAACTAAGTTTGCTATATAATTGATGGAATTATAAAGTTCATTGTTGTTTTTTGTTTGGATTATGTAGTCACACCATATTCTTGAATAGAATGCAACTCTGCAATTTGTTATGTTATAATTATTCTTGATGATTCTTTTTATCATCTTTTTTAGAGTATGGTTGTTAGGAATTACTTCTATTTCATCATCATCAAATATTGGCTCATCTTTGAACTCAACTTTGATTTCTTTGTATAAGTTTAAAACGCATTCTTTTTCTTTATTAGATACTGTTTCTAAGTACATATATTTATTGACATCTATTTCTATTAATTTATTCAAAGCAATATATAGAGCTAGATATTCGTTTGCTTTTAAACTATATTCCTTAAAAGCATTTATTCCTTTCTGTTCTTTATAAGAAAATATGTCAGTTTGTCGTTGATATAGCTCTAATAATCTAAAGAATAAGTCTCTGTTGGAATCATTTATATATCTATTTTCTGCCTTTTCAGCTCTTTTTTCTGCTTTGTTAGCATTGTTCGTAGCTGTAATGAATGCTCCAAAAGTAGAGATTGCTGCTGTAAATGCACAGAACTCTTCAAATGTAATTGATAGTGGCGCTAAGATTTCTTTAAAGCAATAAATATAAGTAATTGCACCTACTATACCTATTAGTAGAAGAAGAAATTGAAACATACTTTTCCCTATTTTTGTGGCTTTTATATACACATAGGATAATATAAAAAACTGGTAGAGAATAGCTGGGATGACTATAAAAATAGTTGTAAAAAAATTATCTTTTAAAATGTGTACTTTATAGAGTATTATTACAGCGAAGCAAATTAGTAATAAGAAACAATGAATAGTGAAACTTATTTTGTGCATTTGGCGATAGACTGCAATTATTGATTTGGCATTTTGCCATATTTGAATTATGGTGTTTTTCATTTGATTGTTTTTTTTAATATTGCAAATATAATTGATTATAAAAGAATCCTTGTTTTTTGGGCACATAAATTTGTGATTTTCTTATTAGCCTCTTTACCTACTTAAAAAATCACTTTCATTCATGTTTGAAAGGATATTGTCATTGAGTTTGGATTATTCGTACTGTTTCTTATTATATTGATAACCAGTATAAATAATCCCCTAAACCTATTATTGGGACTTCATATTAATGTTAGGTAATGGATTTTCCCATTCTTTACGTTGTACTGCAATATAGATAAAGATAGCCTAATTAAATAGTTGAGACTAACTAAATACTAAATATTCCCTTATCTAAAAATAGAATAGTTTCAGATATAGATGTGTATCACCATTATTTAAAAAGGTAGGTCATCTGGATCCCATTGATAAATGGCATTCCCTTGTAAATCATATATTTTTTTCTTATTGTCTGATGTTGTCAGTATTGCAAAATTATCCCCAAAATCAGAAAGACTACCTATACATTTACCTTTTTCATTAATATTTTGTCCTCTATAATATGTATTTCCATTATCTAGGCGCAAAACTGTTCTATCTTTTGTTTGATAAGAAATTTCTCCTATTTTCTTATTTAATTCATCCATTGCTCTTAATAGCACGCTAGAATCTTGTGATAAAGTTACTTTCTCTGGTAACATTGCAGGTCTCTCTATAGATAATAACTGCAATAATGAGTTTACTTCATTTGCATTAGCTTCATAAGTAGCTTTAATACATTTAGCTATTTCTGGAATGGACTTTTTTACTTCATCAATTCTTAGAGTAGAGTTATAATCTAATGTTCTTATTCCAGATGTATCAAATGGTTTAACTGTATTCTTATCACATATAAGTACAGTTCTCTTGTTAAATGCTTGTCTGATGCCTAACTCGTAAAATACATTAGGATTTCTGGAACTGAAGTCGCATATTGCTATGTCACAGTCAAGAATTTGTTGTAATATATCTATGACTATAAAATTGGCTTTAGATGTATCATCTGCTCGTATTGGTTCAAATCCTGCCTCAATAACTGCTGGTTTAATAAGGTGTTCGTATACTCTAGTAAAGTGTCCTTTATCATAACCATCAGCATCACTAATAGGCATTATAACAAAACATTTTTTCTTTTCTTCTTCCATTAGTCATATTTCTTAATAATGCAAATATACTTTTTATTTTGAATATTTTCACTGTTTTCTAATAATTTATCTAATCCTACGTACATGAAATTATATAGTGAAAGATTCTTAATTTTAAAAAGGCATGGTGGCTTAGAGAGGGGAGATTTGCAGCCCCAAGCCTTTATGTAGTTTGGGGCTTACTGCCTATTCTTTTAATGCAGCTTCAATAGCTTTAATAGTTCGTAGGCATTTTAATTTCTTTAGTCCCAATTTATGATATGCCTTAACTAAGATAGGGTATCGTAGTTCTATTTCTAACGTACCTAAACTGAATGTTAGAGGATGTTCCATTATATTGCAGAAATGTTTATGTGTTTCCCTAAATGTAGGTTTGGCAATTAAATCTTTAACAAACTTCTCTGGTGCAATCTGCCAATTTCCTTTAGTGGCAATCATTCCAGATTGAACGTATGTTTCTCTTAGTGATTTGTCAGATTGGTAAATAACATTGGTAATAAGGAAACTATATAACTGCAATCTACCAACCATATCATTCACTACAAAGTTTTTGTCTTGATAAGAGAGGTAAGATTCATTACCTACCTTATGGATTTCATTCACCTGCTGTTTAATGGCAGATTCAGATAGTTTGGAGTTATTAAGTAAATTAGCTCTCTCCTGTGCTGCCTTTACTTCTTCTTCTACTATGTGTTGCATATCCTCATAAGTAGTGTAATGGTCTGTTGGCTTGGTATTGAAGATATGAACTATTTTATTCTTGAATGGGTTCGTTTTAGTTCTAATTCTTCCTATTATCTGGGGTATATCCATATCAATGCTAACCAATGTATGCTTATTCAGTACGTTGCTAACTACGAAACACAATCCAGTTTCAGAGAAGAAATCCACACCCTCAAATGATTTTGAAGTGATGAAGTTGAACTTCTTGGGTGCATCAATGGAGCTTGATATAGTGTACCCTTTTAATGTGCGTCTATTCTTATCATTATCAGCACAAATGATTTTGTAATCATCCTCTGTTAGTTGTGTTTGGGTGAGAATGGCTTTAATCTCTGTAACGCTGTTAATGAAGAAGTATGCTTCCTTGCTCTCAATTCCATTCACATTTAAGCAACCTTTGGATTGGTAGGTCTTGATAAATTGGGCTGATACCATATAAGGTTTATCTGTATGATAAGGATAAACTGTTACATCATCTACTGTTTTCCAATTAGCAATATACTCTGGTATTCCATTGAATATTACAGGTTTCAAATCCTCTGGAATAGGAGTTGCTGAAATGAAGCAATAAGATTTAAACTCTCTAAAGTGAGCTAACACACCATTAATTGCCTTATCTCTGAATGAATATTGCTTTAGGAAATTGTGATACTCGTCAATCAGTATTTTAAACTCATTAGCATTAATAAACTCCATTAACTTGTCTATCTTATCATAGGTACAGATTATTTTCTTTACACCTGTAGTTGCAAGGTAATCCTTTAATTTCTTTTTTAGTTCGTAGGTGAAATTGCCATGTAAGCCAAATAAGTTATTTACTACAGGGCTTAAACCTACTTTACGTTCATGTTTCTTCCAGAACTTTACATTACCATCTTTATCTTTAATAGGATAGCATTTGTTCTCAATTAGTTCTGTGGTTGGTACTGCAATGATGTAGTTTTCATCATTAGTAAGTGCTATAGTCGTTGCACCACAACCAGTTTTTACTTTGTTGAAGATGCAATTCTCTGGAAAGTCCTTCATAATGAGGAATCCATCCCTTTCTTGAATATCTAACTTTATCATATTATATTGTTGGTTTCTTATAAACTGTTAGCTGTAACCCTAAAATTAGAACTTTAGAGGTGTCTAAGGTCTAATAATTAGAGGGATTGAGGTAGTTCTATAGGGCTGAAATGCCAAACCTTAAGAATCAGAGTAGAGAAGCCAACCTGTCACATTGGCTCTCTCATTGAATAGATTTATGCTTTCAGTGCTTCCTTAAGCATCATTACAAAGTCTGATTCTTCTTTGATATCTTTCAGTCTCTTTTCATCAAGGTTTAAGTCTTTCAATTTGTCCAACGCTTCAAATGCCTTTTCTTCTGTTGTTGCAGTGACGTAACTGTTGAATCCTTTAATGAAGTAGCGTTTAGTGATAAAGGGAACACTAATGTTGGCTGCTTTACATAGATTAATGAACTTATCTCCTCTTTCAGTGTCAATTTTAGCATCTTTAGGTAGTGTAATTTCTTCTCCTTGCAATGCTTTGTTTACCTGTCTGTCTGATAAGTTCTTTCCTGTGTAAATCAATATTGCAGTAGATGGGTTGAATCCTTCGTTTAGTAAGGTGGCAACATTCTGGAATAGTTCTTCCTTTGTAGTTAAAGATGCTACTACCAATTTGTCTTTCTTATCCCAACTACTACCTACATTATTAATATCTACCAAGTATTCACCTGTGTTCTCAACATCTCTTACATAAACGTTAGGTATTGCTTCTGTATATTTACCTGTAGCAAATAACTTGGCAAACGCTGTACTTCTGTGCTGTCCATCAAGGATTACAAAGTAATCTGCTGCTTCCTCTGCTGTTAGCTTGTTGCCTTTAATATCTGTAACAGTGTAACCTGCTTCAATCAGTTTTGATGCTTCAACAACTATAATAGGATATGCTTTCTCATATTTATTATTTGCTATTAGTGCAATGAAGCCATCTACTTTCTTGGAATTAACAGGTCTGTTATTCTTTACAAAGGCAATCTTCTTCTGTTGCTCTGCTCTTGCTCCTGTTTCTTCATTTACTACAGAGAATCTTAGGAACTCGTTACCAATATTCTCATTAGAGATTTTCTCAAATTCCTCTACCTTAGATAGCTCTGCTCTAATCCCATTTACAACATCTTGCTGTGCTGCTATTACTGCTGCATTGGCTTTCTTCTTGGTAAGACGTTCTAATTCCTTTTCTTCACTCTTTAAGTTTTTTGCCAACTCTTCTGTGTTACCCATGATGACGTTTGCTGATTCTGCATTGCCATTAGCTGATACAAGATTTTCTTTCATGTTCATTTCATTTTGATTGTTAATTACTTCGTTTAGATTCTCAACTGTTGCGATTCCTTTAGTTTCCATTTTCTTTAATTTTAAAGGGTTATTGTTTTGATTACGCTGCAAAACTACTGCTATACTGACTGCTGTGTTATAAAGAATAAGTTCGATTTCGAGGTCTATTCTTTAGGAAGTCCCCAGTGGCGGAGACTTCCTTTTTTGAGAATTAATCTTCTTCCTCTTCTTCCTCATCATCATCGTACAATCCACTTGATAGCATTTCTGCTGCTCTTTCTTTCATCGCTTCTTTGATAATGAGAAGGTCTTCTTCAATAGCCCCTATATACTCATCGACTACTTCTTCTAATGAATAATCGTTCGATTCCATAAGGTCTTTGATGACACACTCTAATACATCTGGATCTGTACTAATCTCTTGTACTAAAGAGTTGATTTTACAAAGATTGTTAGTACTTGTCAGATACTCTTGTGAAAAATTTGTTGTACTCATTTTATTTGTTGAATCAGGGAATGTCTGTGGCAACGTGCCTATAAGCTTTCTGATTACACTGCAAAGATGAGGAATGTGCATAAGGTGGGTTATAAAGAATAAGTAGAGATATGATGCCTATTCTTTAGAGTGCTGAAAATCAGTGTAATACTAAACGTGTTAAATGAAAAAATCCCTACTACTTGATTTGTAATAGGGATTGATATGTTTACCAGAGGTTGTTACAGGATGGATTATTGGGCGAGGTGTTGTAATCTTCCAGATATTTAGGTTTCCATTTGGGAATAAACCTACGACCTTCTAAATATGATATGGTTGCATTTATGTAGTTCTCATCATTCTTACTATCATCTTCTGTAAAGAATCCAAGTAATTCTAAGTAGTCCAGTATCAAACGTAACTGTTCACTTTTAGTCTCTAATGTAGAATGCTGTTTTAGTAAACGTGAAGTACCAATCATTATTAAATTGAATGTAGGGTTATCTGCCTTTCTTCCTTTCTTGGCTGTGTACTTCTCCTTTAGCTCTTGCTCTGCTTCTTCCAGAGTATCTACACCTAAATATATTTGCAGGTATTCCAAAAATAATCCAGACATCCAATAGCAAGAATTATCTAATACAATATCTTCGTTACCACATATTAATTTTACAGGTTTAATTGGGGGCTTCTTCTGGACTACTGCTTTCTGAATGAATGTATATAGCTTTAGCATATCTGGACGTACATCAGTCAGATAATCAGGTAGATTCTCACTCCATTGTATTGCATCAGTATATAATTCATTGTTCTGGTACTTGCAATACATTACAGATACGATAGCCAATACATTATATATAGTATCGCTTTGTTTGTAATCCTCAAATACCAGTTTTCTTAACTTCTTATCAAAAGCATTATCAATAGGAAATTCAATACCATGTTCTGTGTCCATTATGTAGTCTGGCTCATAGAACATCTGCATTGTTGAGGTTTTATCTCTGGGTGTGTACCTTTGATAGCTGAATAATGTAGTATCAACTGCTGGCTCATTGCCTAATGGAACATCTACCATATACTTGTCCCTGTTGGGTAGTTCTGCATTATTACAATAATGTTTGTAGAATGTGTCTCTTAGTTCTTCTTCTAACATCCTGCGTTTGTAACCAAAGCACTCTGTTAGGATTGGTTCTAAGGATTTGAAGGTTATAGTCGATATAGTATGTTTCATTTTTATAAATGATTGAATATGGTGTAAAATTAGAAAGAAAATATGTTATATACAGTATGATTTTAACATTATTATGAGAGGCTATTTTTATTAATACAAAAGATTCTATTTTATCATTGTAAGATTTAACATGTCCAAAAATGGAGCATTTGAAATCAAAATGAAACTTAAAATGTATTAGCTATTGCATGATTTGTAAGTGATGAAAAAAATAGTTATATTCGCAAAAAGTTGTTTGTCCATGCAAAAACGTGATATTAAAATTAATTTGGCTTGTTATCTAATTAGATTTAGAAAAAAAAGCGCAAGAAGGGGAGATTATTTGCCTCTAAATTCTGTATTACCCAATGGCTTCTTGAATTTTATGAAAGAATTTATTGACTATGTTAGTATTGAAACCCATGAAAGTATTGATAAGGAACGTATTTTTGATTTAGAGCATGTTGATCCCTCCAATTTGAGTAGTGGGATTATTTCAGGTTTCTTTTCAAAAGGTTTGAGAGGAAAAGGCACAAAAATAAAAAAGAAAAAAGGTCGAAAAGCCATAATTGTAGATGAAATAGATCCATCTAAGTTTACGTCTGATTTTTATTTTTTTCTATTTGGAATTCCATTAGCTATTCCAGAGACCAAGGCTGGAGTGTTCATGGCTCAAAGCTATAAAAATTATGGTTATAAAGAGATTTTTGAGGAAGCATTTAAAAAGTTTGTGAGTATAAAGTTAGGTGAAAGTATTACTGGTGAAATTAGTATACTGACTAATCCTGTTTTATTTAAAAGAACATTAAAAGAATCAGGGTTTAAAAAGCTTAGATATAGAAAGCATTCACTTCCTAAATATCTTGATAATGTCATTGATAATAAAATTAATAACGATAAAGATCGTAAATATTATGATATTGAATTAGTCATATCTGCCAAAAGACAGATTGCAGGGGTCGATATTAATAAGAAGTTGGAAAGAGTAGTAGATGAAAATACTTCTTTTTTGGAATTAGCACCTATTGATGGATTTGATTTTGATGAGGTCTATGCTGATGTTGTTGTAGGAAAATATCGAAGAACTGTTAATATTTCAAACCCAAATAGATTTGGCGCTGTTTATGATATTAGTAAAAATGTTACTTTTGAAGAAGATGGACAACCAAAATTTGATTCAATCAAAAAGATAGCAACTGATATTTTGGTAGATGATATATTAAATAATGTAGATTTCCAATGAGTGTTTTAGAGAGAATATCGTTTTCTAATATCGTTCATGATTATATAAATACATTCTATAATTATGGAGCTAAAAGGAATACTGCTAAAAGTAAGCCTTTATTGGGAGATTATATTTTGTTTCTTTTTACTCCTGTAATTATTTCTATCTTGTTGGTTCTTATAGGTGTGAGGATTGATGTTTCTTTTTTTGATTTGCTTATATCAAGTCTCTCTATCTTTACAGGATTGTTATTTAGTTTATTAACTCTTGTTTATGATATAGGGAACCTTAATTCCGCAACACTATTATAAAATATTTTTTTTAAGTACCTGAGCAACA
>ERZ836441.54-NODE-54-length-123466-cov-19.108159_pt1 | contig 123466 bp, 120 predicted proteins | sample MGYA00519686_ERZ836441 | MGnify/ENA primary metagenome ERZ836441 (study PRJEB31850, sample SAMEA3708800) | human gut metagenome | biome: human gut; feature: human-associated habitat; material: faeces | place: China | collected 2014 ...
GAGTTCGGGATAACACAAGCAAAAACGAATAATCCACAAAGAGGCATAAGTTATCAGGCGACCCATGACAGGCCGCCCGATAATTCATGCTTGATTGTAATGCCTCTGAGGTGGCTATCGTTATCCCGAACTCACGTTAGTAGTCTTTCACAAACTGCGGAGCGTCTTCCGGGAGAGGGTCAACGACACCGCCACCGAGTGCATAATATCCGTTTCTGGCATCTTCCGTGCGCTGCTGTGAAAGCCTTTTGCGGAGTTCAATTCTATCTCCTCCATCAGCCGAATCAAAGTACCCGTTGGCATTGGCACGGCTCATGTCATACATAGTGGAGGCGACCGTCGCCTTTATACGCGGGTCATTGGCGGCGGCATTGACAGCGAAGCCACCCCAGCCGCAGATGCCGATGACACCTATTTTCTCCGCATCCACATCCGCACGGGTAGTCAGGTAATCAACAGCCGCGCTGAAATCCTCGGTATTGATGTCGGGCGAAGCGACATATCTGGGTGTGCCACCGCTTTCGCCGGTATATGACGGATCGAAGGCGATAGTAAGAAATCCTCTTTCGGCCATCTCCTGTGCGTATCGTCCGGACACTTGTTCCTTTACAGCTCCGAATGGGCCACTGACAGCAATCGCGGGCAACTTTCCGCTTACGTTATTCGGAACATATAGGTCTGCGGCAATGGTTATTCCATACCGGTTGACAAAAGTAACCTTGCTATGGTTAACTTTTTCGCTTTTGGGAAATGTCTTGTCCCACTCCGTTGTCAGAATCAGCTTTTCAGCCTTGATAATGTTGTCTTTGTCGTTCATTGTGGTTGGTTCGTTTGCTGATACATTCGCCGTCATGAATGAGGCAAGCATCATTGTTAGAATTGCTTTATTCATCGGATTATCTTGTTGATTTCTTTAGCCGGTATCCCTGCTGCCGTTGTTTCGGGGCTGATGTCTTTTGTGACTATGGCACCGGCTCCTATTATCGCGCCGTCGCCGATTGTCACACCCGGAAGTATTGTCACATTCGCGCCAATCCATACTCGATTGCCTATCTTGACGGGGGTGCAGGTCATATTCCCTCTTGATAAGGGATTTTTATCATGGTTTACAGTACATATAGTACAGTTATGTCCTATAAGACATTCGTCACCTATGGTTATGCCTCCCCAGTCCTGAAATGAACAACCCATATTTATAAAGGTGTTTCTGCCTATGGTGATATTCTTGCCGCAGTCGGTGTAGAACGGCGGGAACATACCGAAACCGCTGTCAAGCGTCTTTCCAGTCAAGTCGGACATTATATCTCTTACCTCGTCGGGAGTATGATAGCTGCCGTTCAACTTCGATGTAAGTCGCAAAGCGTTCTGGCTCATACGGTGCATAACCTCGTGGGTCTCTGAACCGGAGATGATTGTTGCGCCCGAAGCGGCATATTCTAAAAATTCAACTTCCGTCATGTCAGTGTTGTTTTCTCGATGCAAAATTACCACCGGATTTCCTAAATATAGCGACCAATCTTACGCACGGAGATACCCCGATTACGGAAGTGTAAGATCATTCTATTTGTCTGGCAGTTAGAGCATACCAAGATTACGGCAAGCAATACCTGAATTACACATACCCGCGTTCCGACGATTGCCTTTCCATTGATTCTTGCTAACTTTGCAAAAAGAAACTTTGATATGGAAATCTACGAGGCCGATACCATAGAAAAATATAACCGGTATTTCGGTTTTGAAACACGTCATCCTCTGGTGAGCATAGTGCATTTTGATGACACGGTGCATCAGCCAACACATTGTATGCACTTCGGGTTCTATGCCCTGTTTCTGAAAAATACAACCGGATGCAAAATAAAATACGGCAAAACGACTTACGATTTCGATGACGAGACGGTTGTAAGTTTTGCTCCCGGTCAGACCGTCGGTATTCTCCGCACGGAGGATGGTCCGGCACCGGTTGCCACAGGTCTGCTGTTCCATCCTGATTTTCTGAACCGCACCCCGCTCGGACAGAAAATCAAGCAATATTCGTTCTTCTCCTATGCGTCGAATGAGGCTTTGCATCTGTCTGCCGAAGAGAGAACCATATTGCAGGATTATATGGATAAGATCAAGCGGGAATTACAGCAACCGATTGATAAATTCTCAAAATCGCTGATCATCTCCAATATAGAGGTGATGCTTAATTACTGCATGAGGTTCTACGAAAGGCAGTTCGTAACACGCGAGGAACTGAATAACAGTACTATGAGTCGTTTTGAGCTGCTACTTGACGATTACCTTGATTCCGGCAAAGGATTGACAGAAGGGCTACCGACAGTCAGGTACTTCGCTGACAAGGTATGCCTGTCACCCAATTATTTCGGTGATTTAGTCGAATCCGAGACCGGTAAGACAGCGCAGGAGTATATTCAGCTCAAAATGGTTAATTATGCCAAAAGCTCGCTCTTCGACCCAAAACTGAGTACAAAGCAAATAGCTGAATTACTGGGTTTCCAGTACCCGCAGCACTTCATACGTTTCTTCAAGAAACAAACCGGAAATACACCAAGAGAATATAGATTGCAGCTAAATTTCACATGACTGAACATGAAAAATGTATGGCAGGAGGATTTTATGACTGCCATGACGAGGTCTTTCTTGAGCAGAAGGCCGTTGCGACGCAGTGGATGCAACGCTATAATTCTCTGCCGTATGAGCAGAGAAAAGAACGTTACTCAATGCTGAAAGAGCTGTTCGGGCATGTCGGCGAGAACTGTTCCGCCGGCGATGGGTTTATCTGCGGATTCGGTTGCAATATCTATCTGGGCGACAATGTGTCGATCAACTATCGCTGCACTCTCATCGACTGCAATACAATCAGAATCGGCAATAATGTCCTTATCGCGCTCGGGGTGCAGATAAACACCGCGTCGCATCCGGTTGACTGGAACGACAGACGCAATCCTGATTTTGAAAGGAATCCGAAAGCCTATTTCTGTAAAACCTACGCAGAACCAGTCACCATCGGCAACAACTGTTGGATAGGTGCGGGAGCTATAATACTCGGAGGCGTGACGCTGGGCGACAACGTTACGGTCGCGGCAGGTGCGGTCGTGACCCGCTCTTTCCCCGGCGACTGTCTTATTGGAGGCGTCCCGGCAAGAGTAATCAAGAAGTTCAATGCTGAAAAGTAAAGGATTATCAGCGGCTGCACCAGGGTGCAGCCTTACGATTCGCCGGATTTTGCAACACCCTCCTACATATTGGTGCAGAATGGAGTGCTAAAAATAGGTGAATAGACAAGATACATGAAGAAATTTAGGTATTTGAGAAATTAAATTAAAATTGTGTTGCGGCAGTCAATAATTCTTGTTATCTTTGTGGCACGATAACCTAAAAACAAACGAAAAATAGCAATAGCGATGAGAACAAAGAAAATCATGAACCTGTTGTGCATGGCGGTGCTGTGCGCAGCAGCCATGGCTGTAAGCTCCTGCAGCGACGACAGCCCGGAACAGGAGGCATTCAAGCCGAAGCCCGATAACTGGCGGGACCAGCTATACCCTAAAATGGCAGGCGTATGCAAGCCTATCGGGGCTGTAAGCGGAACACAGTTCTTCGTGCTTGACTACGGCATCGCCGTAGAGGACAAAGACAACCCTAATTACAAGAGTCTCTTCACGCCCGGCACGGAAGAGGAGTACTACGTGGAATACGAGGGGCAGAAGTACTTCCTCGGCGACACCGTGCCCATTCCGGGCAACTCGTCGCCTGTGCGTATTGAAGAAATTGCGGAAAGGGGCGGAAAGTATCTTCGGGTCACCAATTTCGGATCATATAACTTCGAGCCGGAATGGTACAACCATGCACCTCTGGAATACGGCTATACGTTCGTGTGGCCCGAAAAGGACATCCGCACCCATATCGAGGTCTACATCAAGTTCAATCCCAACTATGTGGAGGACAGGGAAACCGCGTACAACAGTCTCAAGGATGGCGAGTGTGCCTTCATCGTGCCCACCTACTGGGTGGGCGAGTGGATTGACGGCGAGTCCCTTGGCGACAAGTTCTACCACGCATACGCAATCAAGCGCTGACAAGGTGCATAGATAGATGGAAAGGGCCGCGTCCGACTATAGGGCGCGGCCTCTTTATCCGGGGGCGGACGCACCAGGGTGCGTCCCTACATTGCGGACGATGGCAGGTGTGGGGGGTCAGTTGATGGCGGGGAGCTTGGCGCGAAGCTGGTCGAAGTTGTCGGCGCGGTCCGTCAGCTCGCCGCGCGAGTCGTAGAGGAAGAAGGTCGGCAGGCCCTTCAGGGCGTAGTTGCGGGCGTTGAGCGATGCCTCGCCGTCGGGGTCGATGACGGTCAGCCAGGGGATGTCGCGCACCTGCTCGCGCCAGGCCGCTATGTTGGTGTTCAGGCACACCATGTAGAAGTTCATGCGCTGGCCGTAGGTGCCGTAGAGCTTGCCCAGCTCGCCCACTACCACGCCGGAGTTCTGCTGCCCCATGGTGGTGAAGATGACCAGCGTCGGCTTGCCGTTGGCCGTCAACGCCGACAGGCGGCGCGGCGTGCCGGTGCGGTCGTTGAGCTCCATGTCGACGATGGCCGTCTCGGGGGCGCGCATCTCGCGCTTGCGGCCCCGGGCGGTGTTGCGGTTGCGCTGGGCTTTCAGGGCGAGCTGCTCCAGGGCTTTGGCGCGCGGGTCGTCGGGGCGGTACTGCTGGTATGCCGTGGCCACGGCCGCGAAGGCCTGCGCGTCCTGCGGCGTGTTGACGTCGAAGAGCTGCCGGCCCCCTACGTTGGCCGTAAGCGCGTAGTATTGCATCACCGACGGGCGTCCCTCGGCGGCCAGCACTACGTTGCTCAGCACCCAGCGCTTGAAGGCGGCCACCGAGTCGGGCTTGTCCATGGGCAGGCGCGAAAGGCGCTGTTGCATCTGCGTCATGAGGTTGGCCTGGTCGGAGCCGGTGAGGGTGAAGTCCTTGCCGAAATCCTTGGCCGAGGCTGTGAGCGTCAGCGTCTCGATGGAGTCCACGGGCAGGTAGATGTATCCGCCGCCGTAGCTGAGGCGGTAGAGGTCGGGATGCTCCGGCGCGTCCACCGACAGCGAGAAGTGTCCGTCGGAGCCGGTGTGCGTAGAGTCGATGGCCTGCCATAGGCCCGAGGCGTTGGCGCGCTCCAGCACCAGCGATGCGTCGTCGGCGCCCTCCACCGTGCCCTCGACCTTGAACGAAGGGCCCGAGCAGGCAGTGAGAATGGCCGCTGCGGCCGCCGTCAGCAGCATCGATTTGATATTTTTAACAGGGATGTAAGTCATGTCGTTGCTATTTTGAGTGCAAAGTTAGCGAAAACCTTTGGAATATCGGCGGGAATGTATTAACTTTGCACGAATTTTGAAGACCAAGACAAGAAGACAAGAATACTGATGTTAAAGCCAATCAAGAAAACCATCGAGCTTGGCGACGGCCGTACGATCACGATCGAGACGGGCAAGCTGGCCAAGCAGGCCGATGGAGCGGTAGAAGTAAGAATGGGCAACACGATGCTGTTGGCCACCGTGTGCTCGGCCAAAGAGGCCAACGAGGGCGTGGACTTCATGCCCCTCACCGTAGAATACAAAGAGAAATACGCCTCCATAGGACGCTACCCCGGCGGCTTCCTCAAGCGCGAGGGCCGTTCGTCGGATTACGAGATCCTGACCTCGCGCCTCGTTGACCGTGTGCTGCGTCCCCTCTTCCCCGACAACTATCACGCCGAGACGTTCGTCAACGTCACCCTCTACTCTGCCGACGAGAACGACGCCCCCGACGCCCTCGCAGGCCTGGCAGCCTCCGCCGCCCTCGCCTGCTCCGACATACCCTTCCACGGCCCCATCTCCGAAGTGCGCGTGGCGCGCGTGGACGGCGAGTGGGTCATCAACCCCACCTTCGCCCAGATGGACCGCGCCGACATCGAACTCATGGTCGGCGCCACCTACGACAACATCATGATGGTGGAGGGCGAGATGGACGAGGTTTCCGAGGCCGACCTGCTCCAGGCCCTCAAGGTGGCCCACGACGCCATAAAGGTCCACTGCAAGGTCCAGGAGGAGCTCATGCACGAGTCCGGACACGACGACAAGCGCGAATACTGCCACGAGGTCAACGACGACGCCCTGCGCCAGGACGTGCACGACAAGTGCTACGACAAGGCTTACGCCATCGCCCGCCAGGGCAACGCCGACAAGCACTGGCGCGCCGAGCAGTTCGGCGCCATTGTCGACGAGTACCTCGAGGCCCTGCCCGAACTCACCGGGGAGCAGGCAGAGCTCTACACCGAGGACCAGCGTACCGCCATGGTCAAGCGCTACTACCACGACGTGGAGAAAGAGGCCATGCGCCGCTGTGTGCTCGACGAGGGCATCCGCCTCGACGGCCGCAAGACCACCGAGATTCGCCCCATCTGGTGCGAGGTGGACTACCTGCCCGGTCCCCACGGAGCCGCCATCTTCACCCGCGGCGAGACACAGGCCCTCGTCACCGTCACCCTCGGCACCACCAACGACGAGAAGATCATCGACGACGTGCTCAACCAGAGCAAGGAGCGCTTCCTGCTCCACTATAACTTCCCGCCCTTCTCCACCGGCGAGGCCCGTCCCCAGCGCGGCGTCGGCCGACGCGAGGTGGGCCACGGCAACCTCGCGCACCGCGCTCTCAAGCGCATGTTCCCCGACGGCTTCCCCTACACCTGCCGCATCGTCAGCGACATCCTCGAGTCCAACGGCTCGTCTTCGATGGCCACCGTCTGCGGCGGCACGCTGGCCCTGCTCGACGCAGGCGTCAGGATGAAGCGCCCGGTGGCCGGAGTCGCCATGGGCCTCATTTCCGACGCAGGCAACGTCAAGTATGCCATCCTTTCCGACATCCTCGGCGACGAGGACCATCTCGGCGACATGGACTTCAAGGTCACCGGCACCGAGCGCGGCATCACCGCCACGCAGATGGACATCAAGTGCGACGGTCTCAGCTACGAAGTCCTGGAAAAAGCCCTCGAGCAGGCCCGCCAGGGCCGTATGCACATCCTCGGCAAGATTCACGACACCATCCCCGAGGCCCGCGAGGACTACAAGCCCCACGTGCCCCGTCTGGTCACCATCGAGATTCCCAAGGAGATGATCGGCGCCGTCATCGGTCCGCAGGGCAAGGTTATCCAGGGCATCCAGGAGGAGACCAAGACCGTCATTTCCATCACCGAGGACGAGGACACCGGCATCGGCACCGTCGAGATCGCCTCCAAGGACAAGGACGGCATCGAGGGCGCCCTGCAGCGCATCAAGGCCATCGTGGCCATGCCCGAGGAGGGCGAGACCTACCGAGGCAAGGTGCGCTCCATCCTCGACTTCGGCGCATTCGTGGAGTTCATGCCCGGCCGCGACGGCCTGCTTCACATCTCCGAGATTTCCTGGGAGCGCCTGCCCGACATGGCCGCCAGCGGTCTCAAGGAGGGCGACGAGGTCACCGTCAAGCTCATCGAGATCGACAAGAAGACCGGCAAGTACCGCCTGTCGATGCGCGCCCTCCAGCCCAAGCCCGAAGGCTACGTGGAGCGTGAGGCTCGTCCCCGCCGTGAGGGAGGACCCCGCCGCGACGGCGACCGTCCCCGCCGTCCCGAAGGACGCGGACCCCGCCGCGGAGGCGGTGACCGCGGTCCCCGTCACGAGTAAACAGCCCGGCTGACATACCAGGCGGCGTGCCATCCCAGGCGCGCCGCCTTTTCGCATATCCATGCGTGATAGGCGAGTGGTGTAAGAATGCCTCGGTTTTTCCGGGCAGTAATGGAATGCAACAAGGCGGCACGCCGGGTATGGCGCGTCGCCTTGTGTGCGGAGGAGCGCACGGCCGTGCGCTCCTATATTGCGGATGGTGGTGTGGGTCAGCGGACCTGGACCTTGCGGGCGGTGCGGCCGCAGCGGGCTATGTAGACGCCGGCGGGCAGGGCGACGCTGGCGTCGCGGCCGGTGTAGACGGTGCGTCCGGACAGGTCGGTGACGGTGACGTCGGCGGGGGCGTCGGTGATGAGCAGGCCGCCACGGGTGCCCTCGACGCTGAAGGAGCCGAACTCGATCACCTCGGCGGAGGTGGGGATGTCGGAGTAGAAGGTGTAGGGGTAGACGTCGTGGTATGTGGGCGTCAGGCCCGTCTCCGGCTTGTAGCTGGCGCGGATGAAGAAGGTGTAGGGTTCGCCGGTGGCTCCGCTGGTCTTGCGCTCGATGCGGAAGTCGCCGGGCTTGTACAGGCCCTCCTTGAGCGCGTCGGCGCTGAAGACGGGGGCGCCCTCTGCCTGGGTCAGGGCTGTGCCGTTATTGATGAAGACGCGCCGGAACTCCACGGCCTCGCCTATGTGGGCCTGCACCTCGGCGGCGGTGGTGTAGGTGCCGGGGACAGCCATGATCTCGTAGCTGTCGACGTATTTCTCGTTGCGGATGACGTTCATGACGGGCACGATGCCCCATTCCTTGACGCCGTCGTAGTAGTCGGATGAGACGTCGTTGCCGCCGTTGAACTGTGTGTAGCTGACGTGGGCAAGGGGGTCGGAGGCCTGGCGCGCGGGGGAGGCGGAGGGCTGGCGAACGAACTCGGTCCACAGGGTTACGTCGCCGCAGTCAATCTGCGTGTCGTAGTAGCCGCCCTCGAAGTTAGGTCTCTCATATAGAAACTGGTTGAGATAGTAGGTATAGGTCTCCACTTCCATGCTTAGATCTTCGAGGGTGCGACGTTTGCCGCCGTGAGATACCCAGCCGTTTTCGGCGGAGTTGTGGTGGACGTCCTTGGTGTCGTCATAGCCGCCGAAGAGCTCGTCGACGGTTGTGCCGTTTTCCAGGTCGAGGCGTTCGAGCTGGAAATTGAATACGCCGTCGAAAATATAGTAGTAGTTCACGTATTGGGCTATTATCGGTTTCGCGAACTGGTTTTGGTCGAAGGTCAGCTTCTTGGTCGCAGGGTCGAAAGAACCTCCGATGGTGAACTTGCCGTCGGCGGATACGGTCGCACCGTTGATCGTGTTGAGGTAGTACTTTTGGTTCTCGCGCATACCGTAGCCGTTGTTGCCGAAGTTGAGGATGGAGAAACGGTTTTTGGAGTAGTCCATTTCGACTCGCACGGGGTACTGGCGTTTGCGCTCGGTGCTGGTGGGATAGAAACTTGTGATATTTCCGCTGGCATTGGTGGTGTAGCCATAGGATTCGATAAAGCGGTCGGACATCCATGCGTTGGGGATGAAGGAGTTGAATTCCACCTGGTCGAAGATGCGGACCAGGTACCCCCCGCCGGTGGTGTTGTCGGCGGAGCCGTGAACGAAGAGGGGAGAGGTGGATAGCATCTTGTATCCATCGCCGTCGTGATCTATCTTGAGCAGGAAAGTGCTGGCAGTGTTGGAGTAGACATACACCGGCCACTCGAAACGGGTGTATTGGCACTGGCGCATCTGCCAGGTCTGAGAGGCGTAGTCGGGGGAGGATACGTTGACGGCGTTGTCATTGACGTTGATGCAGAGGTACTCGCCGTCAGCGGTGGCGTTGCCGGAGGCGTCGGTGAGTGTGAAGACGAAATCGAGGCAGCCTTGGATGCCGTTGAGGCGAAGGTGGGTGTCGTCGATGCGCTCGGCGGTGACGCCGTGGCTATCTATGTATGCTGAGGTGCTGAACCCGCTTTCGTTGTAGTTCTTGTTTGTGCGGTATGTGGCTATCCAGGCCACGTCGCAGAGCTCGCGGGTGGTGAAGGCCCCGGCGGCAGCTGGCGCCAGCAGTGCGGTCGCCAGCAGTGCGGATTGGATATGTCGTTTCATTACAGTCCGATTAGTGGATGAATAAAGATATTTGCGGGCGCAAAGTTAGATATTTTTACCATCCCTCTAAAGTTAAATAATGTTAAATATAGGCAAGTGGGTGCCGGACTTATGCTTGACGGAAGGTCGGAGGCGGAGAGGCGGCACCGTGGTGCCCGCGCATAGGTTGGCCGTTCGAAAAACACGCGAAGTGTCAGCCATATACAAGAGCGGCGTCCTGGCCTTTCGTCGGCGTAGCAGCGGTTTCGTCGGCGGAAAGGCCCGGTTCGTCGGATTTTGCTTGCGGGAACGCAAAGGTGTGGATAACTTTGCATCGAAAACAAACACCACTCACCCAAAACAACCGAACCATGAGGAAACTTCTACTTTCCGCTCTTGTCAGCCTGACAGCCCTGAGCGCCGCCGCTTTCCAGGTGGACGGCATCGACTACGCCGTCAACTCCCGCGAGAACAAGACCGTGTACGTGACCTGGTCGTCGGGCACCTACGCCGGCGAGATGGTCATACCCTCCACAGTCACCTACAACGACACCGTGTGGACTGTCGACGGCATCGGCGACTTCGCTTTCATGCAGGCCACTAAGGTCACCAAGGTCACCCTCCCCTCCACCGTCGACTGGCTCGGCACCGGCGCGTTCGGATACTGCACCGGGCTGACCGGCATCGAGCTGCCCGCCGGAGTCCGCTGGGTGGGACAGGCCGCATTCAACGGCTGCTCCAACCTCGCACAGGTGAACCTGCCCGAAGAGGTGGACTTCCTCGGCGGCGCAGTGCTCGCCTATACCGCCGTCACCAAAGCCCGCATACCCCGAGGCGTCACCGAGATTCCGCAGCAGTTCTTCGAGGGCTGCGGGAAGCTGACCTCCGTCGAGATTCCCGAAGGCATCAAGTCCATCGGCTTCCAGGCATTCCAGAACACCTTCGCCCTGACCGGCATCAAGCTCCCTTCCACCCTCGAGACCATAGGCAACAACTGTTTCACCTATTCCGGCCTCACGTCGCTCCACTTCCCCGCTGCCTTCCGCGCCTACGGAGACAACGCCATCACAGGCCTCACCGCCCTCACAGCCTACACCGTGGACTCGGAGAGCCAGTATTTCACAGCAGTCGACGGAGTGCTCTACTCCAAGGACATGAAGACCATCAACTCCTTCCCCCTGGCCTGCGGACTCACCACCTACGAGGTGAACGCCGCCACCGACTCCATCGCCGACTTCGCCTTCTACGGCGCCCAGCTCACGGCCCTCACTCTGCCTGCCGACCTCCGCGTCATCGGCAAGAGCGCCTGCGCCACGATGTCGAAAATCACCTCCATGACCGTTCCCTCCAAGGTACAGTACCTGGGCAAGTACGCCTTTTTCAGTTGCACCGCCCTCACCGACCTCGTGCTCGGAGCCTCCATCGACACCATCGGCACCTCCGCCTTCAACTACGACGCCGCCCTGCGCAACGTCACCAGCCACAACCCCGTGCCTCCCAGGGGCGTCATCTTCCCCGACGCCGTGTACAACAGCGCCACCCTCCACGTGCCCGACGCCTCCCTCGACGCCTACAAGCAGGCCGACGGCTGGAAAGAGTTCAAGACCACCCTCCACGTGGCCGCCGTAGGACCTGATCATGACGCCACCCTCACCATCTCCGGCACCAACGTCAGCATCGACTGCCTCCCCGGCACCTCCGTGGCCATCTACACCCTTGCAGGCATGCCCGTCTTCACCGCCATCGGCAGCACCTCGGTCGACCTCGCCCCTGCCGCCTACATCGTTCGCGTCGGCGGCACCACCCGCAAGATCATGACCCGCTGACACCAGCCACGGACCCTGTAGGGACGCACGGCCCGTGCGTCCGAAAAGAATCAAAAAGGGGGGGCGCACGGGTTGTGCACCCCTCCCATATTTTTTGCAATAACCAGAAAATGTTCGTAACTTTGCACACCGGCCCATCAATTCCCCGGAGCAGAATAGTGAAACTCTCCAGCCATGTCAACGCCCGGAGCGCGGGGTGGTTCCTCGTCGCCACGGTGGTCTATGCCCTCTTCTTCCAGGCGCTGTATAACATGCTCAAGCACGACACCCTGCTGCCATACACCGATGTGGAGGCATTTGCGCTCAGCTTCGGCAAGAACTACGTGCCCATCCTGCTGCTGTCGCTGCTCAATGTGCTCATAGTCTTCCGCATGCCGCTGCCCGAATGGCTCGAGAAGCGAATACTCCCCAAGACCCTGGTCGACCTCAGCGTCTCCCTGCTCGGACTGCTCGTCGTTAACCAGTGCTATCTGCTGGCCATGGGAGTCATACAGGCGCCCTCCGGAGTGCATCTGGCAGGGACGCTGCTCAGCGACATCCTCATACTACTCTTCACCGAGACCGCCTATTACATCTTTCTGTCAAAGGAACTCGAACGCCGCGCCTCCCGGCTCCGCAGCCAGGCCGCGCAGTACCAGTACGACGCCCTCAAGTCGCAGGTCAACCCCCACTTCCTCTTCAATTCCCTCAACATCCTCTATTCCATGATAGACCTCGACCGCGACCGTTCCAAGGAGTTCGTGCTATCGCTTACGGACGTCTACCGCCACGTCCTTTCCTTCCGCAACCGCCCATCCGTCACCGTCGAGGAGGAGCTCGGCCTGCTCAAGGCATACGTCGAAGTCCTCTCCACCCGGTACCTCAACCAGTTCTTCGTCGACATACGCCACGAGAGCCCCGACGCCCTCGGCCGCTCACTCGTGCCCTTCTCCCTCCAGCTGCTGATGGAGAACGTCACCAAGCACAACGAAGTCTCCTCGGCCCGCCCCATGCACGTCACTGTCACCGTCGGCCCCGACGGAGTCACCGTCGCCAACCCCGTCTATCCCCGCAAGACCACCGAGAGCTCCGGGGTCGGACTCCGATACATACAGCGACAGTACGGCCGCTTCGGCAAGAAGATGAAAGCCGTCCGCACCGACACGCAGTACACCGCAACAGTCCCATATATATAATGTGTCCCCCGCCCCAATGCGCTATGCCATAATAGAGAACGAATACTTTGCGCTCGAGAACCTACGCCGCCTCGTTGAGCACGTCTCGCCCGGCTCCCGGCTCGTCTTTTCATCCGAGTCCGTGCGCGAGAGCGTCGAGTACTTCCGCACCGGCGCCACACCGGACCTCGTCTTCCTCGACATAGAGCTTGTGGACGGCAACTGCTTCCAGATCATGGAGCAGGCCAGCATCTCCAGCCCCGTCATATTCACCACCGCCTACGACCACTACGCTCTCGAGGCCTTCCGCCTCGACACCGTCGATTACCTCCTCAAGCCCGTCTCCGAGCAGGCCTTGCGCCGCGCCCTCGACCGCTTTTCCCGCCGACAGGTGGCTGCTCCCGACCAGGACCTGGCGCAGCGCATACTCTCACGTCTCGAGGGCCGGAGCGCTTATCCGTCCAGGGTGCTCGTCTCACAGAGAGAAGGATATTCGTTTGTCGACACCGACGACATAGCATACATCTACGCCGAAGATAAATGTGTCTTCCTCGTCGACCGCCAGGGTCGCGACCATATCACCATGTACAGTTCCCTGGCCCGTGCCGAAGATGAACTCGACCCCGCACGTTTCTTCCGCATCAGCCGCAAGGTCATCGCCGCCATCGGAGGAGTCGGTAAAGTGAGCCGGCATCTCGGCGGACGACTCTCCATACAGTTCCGCACCGCCGGGTCGCCACGCCGCGAGACCGTCAGCCCCTCCCGCCGCGCCGAATTCCTGCAGTGGCTCGGCGCGTCAGGCTGACAGCAAAAAAAGGGATGCGCCGTGAGGCGCATCCCGAACATGAAAAAAGCTAATTGCGATGTACTCCCATGGGGAGTCGAACCCCAATCGATGGAACCGGAATCCATTATTCTATCCATTGAACTATGGGAGCTGACGGTTTCCGACTGCAAAGGTAATGCTTTTTCCCGACAACACCAAGCCTGCGGTCCACTTTAAGACCGAAATATCCCATATGCGCCGAATGTGCTGAAAATATTTTGCCCCGTCAGGAAAAATTGTTAACTTTGCTGCAACATGGAAGTCCGCATAGAACCGTCATGGAAGCGCGAACTGCTCACAGAGTTCTCGAAAGAGTACTTCGTGCAGCTCGCCGGCCGCATCCGCCAGGAGTACGGATCCGGGCCGGTGTACCCTGCCGGCGGCAATATCTTCGCCGCCTTCGACGCCACGCCCTTCGACCAGGTCAAGGTCGTCATCGTAGGCCAGGACCCCTACCACGGTCCCGGCCAGGCCAACGGCCTCGCTTTCTCCGTCAGCCCCGGCGTGCGCATGCCCCCATCTCTGCTCAACATCTTCAAGGAGGTCCAGGTCGAGATCGGCGCACCCATCCCTGCCGACGGCGACCTGAGCCGATGGGCACGCCAGGGAGTGCTTCTGCTCAACTCCACCCTCACCGTCCGTGCCCACCAGCCACGCTCGCACGCCTCCATCGGCTGGGAGCCGTTCACCGACGCCGCCATCGACGCCCTCAACCGCCGCCGCAACGGCCTCGTCTTCATGCTCTGGGGGGCCGACGCCATCCGAAAAGGCCGTAACATCGACCACACGCGCCACCTCGTCCTCACCTCGCCTCATCCCTCCCCGCTCAGCGCACATCGCGGATTCTTCGGCAACGGACACTTCAGCGCCGCCAACCAATACCTGTCCGCCCATGGCCAGACACCAATAACATGGTGATTGTTTTTCACTCTAAACCGTAAGCTAAATGGATTTACAAGAAAGAAAAGTACGCGCCTCGCTGCTCCATAGCCGCGGCTACAACTGCGCGCAGTGCATCCTCCTCTCCTTCGACGACTACACCGGCCTCAGCAGCGTCGCCGCCTCCAGCCTCGCCATGGGCCTCGGAGCCGGTGTGGGTGCACAGGGCGAAGTCTGCGGCGCCCTGCTCGGCATGAGCCTCGTGCTCGGAATGGTACGCGGAGAAGACCCCGCCATCAAGCCAAAGGTCAACAAGGAAGTCCGGGAGCTTACACGTCGCTTCCGCGAGCGAAACAACGACCGCTACCTCTGTCGCGAACTCAAGCGCGTGCAGCCCGTCCGTCCCTGCGACGACATCGTCGCCGACTCGGTCGAAATCCTCCACGACTACCTCCAGGAAACCAAGGGGCAATGAGACGGTGCGTGTGGCTGATGGCTCTCCTATGCTTCTGCCTGCCGGCGGCCGCCGGCGGGCCATCAACGGCCACCCGCATATTCGACCCTGCATTCCGCACCCTCAAAGTAAGCGTCGCCGAAGACTTCTTCTCGCCACCCGTCATACGCGCCGGTACGGACACACACGTCGTCGTCAGCTTCGACGAGCTACGTGACGACGTCTCGCACCTCCGCTACCGCCTGATCCACTGCAACGCCGACTGGCGCCCCTCGCAGCTTGTCGAGTCCGAGTATCTCGACGCCTTCAACCTCGCACCTGTCGACGACTACGCATTCTCCTCCAACACCTTCGTGCACTTCGTCAACTACCGCATCACACTGCCCAACGACCAGATGGCCCCGCTCGTCTCCGGCAACTACCTCCTGCAGGTATTCCCCGACGACGACCCCGACCGCACCCTCCTCCAGGCACGCTTCAGCGTCAGTGACGAAGCCGTGGGCATCGCCGGAGGCGTCCTCACAGTCACCGACCGAGGTGTCAACGACCGATACCAGCAACTCGAACTCGTGATTGACCGCCTCGGCTTCGACATGCAGAACCCCGCTACCGACCTCATCGTCACCGTGGAGCAGAACGCCGACCCCGCCACACTCCGCGTCCTGCCACCGCCAATGCGCATCGACGGCCAGCGTCTCATCTACGAGCACCAGAGCCAGCTCATCTTCGACGCCGGCAACGAGTTCCGCCGATTCGAGACCGTCTCCGTCCCCCAGGCCGGAATGAACGTGGACTCATCACGCTACGTCGGCGACAGCTACACCGCCTACCTCCATCCCGACCTGCCACGCACACATAATTATATATACGACCAGACGCAGCACGGCCGCTTCCTCGTCCGCGAGCTCAACGCCACCGACTCCGACCTCGGCGCCGATTATGTCAACGTGCGTTTCCTGCTCCAGATTCCCGAACAGCCCGGCGCACAAGTATACGTCCAGGGAGAGATGACCGACCCATTCCCGCAGGCTGCCTCGCGCATGGTCTACAGCCCCGAACTCGAAGCGTATACCCTCACGCTGCCCCTCAAGCAAGGCTCCTACAACTACAGGTACGCCATCCGCGCACCAGGCGACCAGGTTCCTTCTCCCGCACCCATCGAAGGCAACCACTTCGAGACCCGCAACGAATACACCGTGCGCGTATACTATCGTCCCCCCGGCACCAGAGGCGACCGCCTGCTCGGAGTCGCAACCATCCGCAACTACTGACCCGCTACCGACAATGCTGCTCATCGACGACAAAGTCGTATCCCTCGACATCGTAGAAAACCACTTCTGCTGCGACCTGGACCGCTGTCTGGGCCAGTGCTGCATCGATGGCGACGCCGGAGCTCCCCTGCTGTCCGAAGAAGTCACGCAACTCCGACGCGCCCTCCCCAAGGTCCTTGACGACCTCACTCCCGCCGCGCGCCGAGTGATAGAAGAAGAGGGAGTATGCTACCGCGACCGCGACGGAGAGCTCGTGACATCCATCGTCGACGGACGCGATTGCGTCTTCACCACATATGCTCCCGGCGGCAAGTGCCTCTGCGCTCTCGAAAAAGCCCACCGCCAAGGACGCCTGGACTTCTGCAAGCCCATCAGCTGTGCACTATACCCCATCCGTCTGACACGCTATCCCTCGTTCATCGCCCTCAACTACCACCGCTGGAAAATCTGCAAGCCCGCAGAGGCCCTCGGCCGCGCCCGCGGACTCAGAGTATACCAGACCCTCAAAGAGCCACTCATCCGCGCCTTCGGACAGAAATGGTACGACGAGCTCTGCCTCACCGCCGAGGAATACCTGCGTCAGCACCCTAAACCCAGGAAAGCCACATGAACGTCATACTCTTCGACACCCCCGCCGCTCACGGCAACCTCCTCCCCCTTAGCTACACACGCCCCGTCGCCGACTTCCGCGTCGGAATCCTCACCATAGCCGAGAAGTGGAAACGCCGCCTCCAGGGCCGGTTCTCATACCTCCCCGACCAGTCCCTGCGGGACCTCTATCCCGCCGAGCGCACCGGCGACAACCTATACATTAACGGCGCACTCCTCCCCGACGCCCACCTCGTAGCCGCCGTCAAGGACCTCCAGCCCGGACACACATTATATAAAGGCGACGAACTCCTCGCCCTGCGCGGCACAAAAGAGAACCCCCTCTCTCCCCGGGAGTGCAAGCGCACCGACTACGACTACGAGCCCACAATCCTGCGGTTTGTCTACGACGTCTTCCTTTACAACGCCGCTCAGATCGAGGCCGACTACCGTCTCCTCGCCGCCGGACGCCGCTCGCAACCCCTGCCGCAGACCAATCTTTGGCTCGGACCCAAACGCTACGACGACGGCCTCCCCCGCATCTTCATCGAAGAAGGCGCACACATAGAAGGCGTCACACTCAACACCACCGACGGTCCAATATACATATCCGCCGACGCCGAAATCATGGAAGGCAGCCTCATACGCGGCCCATTCGCCCTCGGCCAGCACTCCACCGTCAAGATGGGCGCCAAGATATACACCGGCACTACCATCGGCCCCTGGTGCAAAGTCGGCGGAGAAGTGAGCAACGCCGTCATCTTCGGGTACACAAACAAGGCACACGACGGCTTCCTCGGCAACGCCGTCATAGGGGAGTGGTGCAACATCGGCGCCGGCACCAACGCCTCCAACCTCAAGAACGACTACGCCAAGATACGTGTCTGGAACTATCCCCGCCGCACCTTCATGCGCACCGATCTCCAGTTCTGCGGGCTCATCATGGGCGACCACAGCCGCATCGGCATCAACGGCTCACTCAACACCGCCACTGTCATCGGCGTCGGCGTCAACCTCCACGGCACCGGCTTTCCCCGCACCTTCATCCCCAGCTTCTCCAAAGGCTCGCCCGCCGGGGGCTTCCGCGACATGGACATGCGCACCTTCCTCGACATGGCCGAGCGCATGATGTCCCGCCGCGGCATCCCCCTTACCGACCACGACCGCCGTCTATTCGAGCACGTCGAGGCTCAGTCCCGCGCCTTCAAGTAACTCTGCACCCTAACCCGTTCCGGCTCTACTGCGTCACTCCCCTTGTAGGGACGCACCCTGGTGCGTATACGCCCTTCCCTGCCGCAGTGCGTCCCCCCTTCACTCGCCTTCGGCATTTGCCTGCAATTGGCGCCCGCTTCAGCGCGGTGCGTACTATCAGCCCTCAGCTTTGCCCCAAATCCAAAAAAATTGTAAAAAATTTGGCTGTACGCCCAAAAATTCGTACCTTTGCAGTGCCGAAAAGGCTCATTTTGCCCGTCAGAGGCCGCTAAGTCCCTATTCATTAGGGGTTTACGTGCCTTTTGGCGTGTGCTGCGAGAGTCCCTGTCGGCCACAAAGCAAGCAAACAAAGACAGAAACAATAAACAAAAACGAAGAATGCCTACCATTCAGCAACTCGTAAGAAAGGGACGCGCCACGCTCAAGGACAAGAGCAAGTCGCCCGCCCTCGATTCTTGCCCCCAGCGTCGCGGCGTGTGCGTGCGCGTGTATACCACCACCCCCAAGAAGCCTAACTCGGCTATGCGCAAGGTGGCCCGCGTCCGCCTCACCAACGGCAAAGAGGTCAACAGCTACATCCCCGGCGAGGGCCACAACCTCCAGGAGCACAGCATCGTCATGGTCCGCGGCGGCCGTGTCAAGGACCTCCCAGGCGTACGCTACCACATCGTCCGCGGCACGCTCGACACCGCCGGCGTAAACGGACGTCTCCAGCGTCGCAGCAAGTACGGCGCAAAGCGCCCCAAGCAGAAAAAGTAAAACCAACACAGATCGCAAACTCGGTTTTTGATTTATTGGAGCTAACGGGTTCGCGCCCGGCGCAGGACCCAAGGGGACAAGCAGTCTAAGTGGCGACACCCCGGCTGACCCCCCGGTTGAGTAAATGGCATCAGAGGATGCCGTTGAAGATGTAAAAAGCAGCCAAAAACAAAAACACAACCTTTTCAGAAAATGAGAAAAGCAAAGCCCAAGAAGAGGGTCATCCTCCCCGACCCCAAGTTCCATGAAGTGAAAGTGACAAAGTTCATCAACCACCTCATGTACGACGGCAAGAAATCCATAGCCTTCACCATCTTCTACACCGCCCTCGAGAACGTCAAGAAGAAACTTCCCAACGAGGAGAAGTCCGGCCTCGAAATCTGGAAGAAGGCCCTTGAGAACGTAACCCCGCAGGTCGAGGTTAAGAGCCGCCGCGTTGGCGGCGCGACATTCCAGGTCCCCACCGAAATCCGTGCCGACCGCAAGGAATCCATCTCCATGAAGAATCTCATCATCTATGCACGCAGGCGCGGCGGCAAGACCATGGCCGACAAGCTCGCAGCCGAAATCGTAGACGCATATCAGGACCAGGGCGGCGCATTCAAGCGCAAGGAAGACATGCACCGCATGGCAGAAGCCAACCGCGCATTCGCACACTTCCGCTTCTGAGCCTCACAGTTTTAACTCCTCGACACAAACAGCAAGTTAAAACTACCCGACAAGAGATTTCTCAACAACACAATGGCTAAAGAACTCCATCCGCTAAAACATACCCGCAACATCGGCATCATGGCTCACATCGATGCCGGTAAGACGACCACATCCGAACGTATCCTCTTCTACACCGGCCTTACACACAAGATCGGCGAGGTCCACGACGGCGCAGCCACCATGGACTGGATGGAACAGGAGCAGGAACGCGGCATCACCATCACCTCCGCCGCCACCACCACGTTCTGGAATTACGACAACCAGAAATACAAGATAAACCTCATCGACACCCCGGGGCACGTCGACTTCACCGTGGAAGTGGAGCGCTCCCTGCGCGTGCTCGACGGAGCCGTGGCGGCATTCTGTGCCGTAGGCGGCGTGGAACCCCAGTCCGAGACCGTCTGGCGCCAGGCCGACAAGTACAACGTGCCCCGCATCGGATACGTCAACAAGATGGACCGCTCCGGCGCCAACTTCTTCGAGGTAGTCCGCCAGGTCAAGGAAGTGCTCGGCGCCAACCCCCTCGCTATCCAGATCCCCATCGGTGCCGAGGAGAGTTTCAAGGGCGTGGTAGACCTCGTCACCATGAAAGCGTACTTCTGGCACGACGAGACCATGGGCGCCGACTACGACGTCACCGAGATACCCGAGAACCTACGGGCCGAGGCCGAAGAGTACCGCGACAAGATGCTCGAGACACTCGCCGAGTTCAACGACTCCCTCATGGAGAAGTACTTCGACGACCCCTCCACCATCACCCAAGACGAAATCCGCGCCGCAATCCGCAAGTCTACACTCGCCATGGAGATTTACCCCATGATTTGCGGCTCCTCCTTCAAGAACAAGGGCGTACAGACACTGCTCGACGCCGTATGCGCATACCTCCCCTCCCCCGAAGACTCCGGCGCAGTGGAGGGATACAACCCCGACGACAAAGACAAGGTGGAGACCCGCGAGCCCAGCCCCGAGTCCCCCATGTGCGCCCTCGCATTCAAGATTGCCACCGACCCCTACGTCGGCCGACTCTGCTTCTTCCGCGTATATAGCGGCGAGATGCCCGCCGGAAGCTACGTCCTCAACACCCGCTCCGGCAAGAAAGAGCGCGTCAGCCGCCTCTTCCAGATGCACTCCAACAAGCAGAACCCCAAGGAGGTCATCGGCTGTGGCGACATCGGCGCAGGCGTCGGCTTCAAGGACATCCGCACCGGCGACACCCTCTGCGACGAGAACCACCCCATCGTCCTCGAGGCCATGGAATTCCCCGATCCCGTAATCGGAATCGCCGTCGAGCCCAAGACACAGAAAGATCTCGACAAGCTCGGCGTAGGCCTCCAGAAACTCGCCGAAGAAGACCCCACCTTCCGTGTGGAGACCAACGAGGAGACCGGCCAGACCGTAATCTCCGGCATGGGCGAGCTTCATCTCGACATCATCATCGACCGCCTCAGGCGCGAATTCAAAGTGGAGTGCAACCAGGGCCGTCCCCAGGTCACCTACAAAGAGGCCATCACCCAGCCCGTCGAGCTCCGCGAGGTATTCAAGAAGCAGACCGGCGGCCGAGGCAAGTTCGCCGACATCATCGTGCGCGTGGAACCCGCCGACGAAGACTTCGAAGGCAGCCTCCAGTTCATCGACGAAGTCAAGGGCGGCAACGTGCCCAAAGAGTACATCCCCTCCGTCCAGAAAGGCTTCCAGACCGCCATGCGCAACGGCGTACTCGCCGGCTATCCCGTAGAGCGACTCAAAGTCACACTGCTCGACGGCAGCTTCCACCCCGTCGACTCCGACCAGCTCTCCTTCGAGCTCGCCGCCATCGGCGCATTCAAGAAAGCCTCCGCACAGGCAGGCCCCGTCCTCATGGAGCCCATCATGAAGATCGAGGTAGTCACTCCCGAAGAGAGCATGGGCGACGTCATCGGCGACCTCAACAAGCGCCGCGGACAGGTAGAAGGCATGGAGACCGCACGCTCCGGCGCCCGCATCGTCAAGGCCAAGGCACCCCTGGCCGAGATGTTCGGATACGTCACCGCACTGCGCACCATCACCTCCGGCCGAGCCACATCCACAATGTCCTTCTCACACTACGCAGAGGTCAGCAGCTCCATAGCCCGCCAGGTCCTCACCGAAGTGCAAGGACGCGTAGACCTGATAAAGTAATCACCAACAATAGCAATGAGCCAGAAAATCCGCATCAAGCTGAAATCTTACGACCACAACTTGGTAGACAAGTCGGCCGAGAAGATCGCCAAGACGGTGAAAGCCACCGGCGCTGTGGTAAGCGGTCCCATACCCCTTCCCACACACAAGCGCATCTTCACAGTCAACCGCTCCACGTTCGTCAACAAGAAAGCACGCGAACAGTTCCAGCTTTGCTCCTTCCAGCGCCTCATCGACATCTACTCCTCCACGTCCAAGACAGTGGAGGCCCTGATGCGCCTCGAGCTCCCCTCCGGAGTCGACGTTTCCATCAAAGTCTGAAAGAGTAAAGCAACTGCAACAACCAACATCCAACAACCACAAGAGAAATGCCAGGATTATTAGGAAAGAAAATCGGAATGACATCCGTTTTCAGTGCCGACGGCAAGAACGTGCCGTGCACTGTCATCGAAGTAGGTCCCTGCGTGGTCACCCAGATCAAGACTCTTGAGAACGACGGCTACGAAGCCGTGCAGGTTGGCTTCATGGACAAGAAGGAGAAGCACACCAACCGTCCCGAAGCAGGCCACTTCAAGAAAGCCGGCGTGACACCCAAGCGACACTTGGCCGAGTTCAAAAACTTCGACACCACCCCCGAGCTGGGTTCCACCCTCACTGTAGACCTCTTCACCGAGGGAGGCTTCGTCGACGTAGTCGGCACCTCCAAGGGCAAAGGCTTCCAGGGCGTAGTTAAGCGCCACGGCTTCGGCGGCGTAGGCCAGTCGACCCACGGTCAGCACAACCGCCTCCGCGCCCCCGGCGCCATAGGCGCCTGCTCCTACCCTGCAAAAGTGTTCAAGGGCCTCCGCATGGCAGGCCAGATGGGCAACGAGCGCGTTACCATACAGAACCTGCAGGTTATCAAAGTGCTCCCCGAGCACAACCTCCTCATGGTTAAAGGCTCCATCCCCGGCGCCAAAGGTTCAATCGTTTTAGTTGAAAGATAAATGAAAGTAGCCGTCCTCAACATCAATGGCCAGGAGACCGGCCGCACCGTCGAGCTCAACGACCAGGTCTTCGCATACGAAAGCGAAGGCACTAAGAACCCGGCCCACACCCTTTATCTCGACATAAAGCAGTACCTGGGCAACCAGCGTCAGGGCACACACAAGTCCAAAGAACGCAGCGAAGTAAGCGGCTCGACCCGCAAGCTCGGCCGTCAGAAAGGCGGCGGCGGCGCACGCCACGGCGACATCAACTCGCCCCTGCTCCGAGGCGGCGGCACAGTCTTCGGACCCCGTCCCCGCGACTACCGCACCAAGCTCAACCGCAAGATGAAGCAGCTCGCACGCCGCATCGCCCTCTCCGCAAAGGCCGCCAGGAACCAGATCTTCGTCATCGAAGACCTCCATTTCGACCAGCCCAAGACAAAGCAGTACGTCAACATGGCCAAGGCTCTCAAGCTCGACGACAAGAAAGTCCTCCTCGTCCTCCCCCAGAGCGACAACAACGTCTTCCTGTCCGTCCGCAACGTGCCCAACGCACTCATGATGCCCGCCATGAACCTCAACGCCTACGCAGCCCTCAACAACGACGCGATCCTGCTCACCGAGGCCAGCGTAAACATCGTCAACCAGTTCTAACAGGGAGCAGCAACCATGGATATCAACATCAAACCCATCTCGACAGAGAAAGCCACCGAGCTGAGCGAGAAGCTCAACCGATACGTCTTCGCCGTCTCCCCCGACGCCAACAAGTTCCAGATCCGCGACATCGTCGAGAAGCTCTACGACGTCCGCGTCGTCAAAGTCAACATCGCCAACTACGCAGGCAAGCGTAAGCAGCGCTGGACCAAGTCCGGCCTGCTCAAAGGCAGCTCCGCCGCCTACAAGAAAGCCTACGTAACCGTGGCCGAGGGCCAGACAATCGATTACTACAGCAAACTCTAAGACGCACAATGGCAGTAAGAAAATTCAAGCCCACCACCCCCGGGCAGCGACACAAAGTTATAGGTGTATTCAAAGACGTCATAACTGCTACTACACCTGAGAAATCCCTCACCGTGGGCCTCCGTTCCCGCGGCGGTCGCAACCACCAGGGCCGCCTCACGGTCCGCTACCGCGGCGGCGGCCACAAGCGCCGCTACCGCCTCATCGACTTCAAGCGCAACCGCGACAACATGCCCGCTACCGTGCTCACCATCGAGTACGATCCCAACCGCTCCGCCTACATCGCACTCATCCAGTACGAGGACGGCAAGAAGGCATACATCATCGCCCCCAACGGCCTGCAGGTAGGCCAGAAAGTCGAGAGCGGCGCCGACGTGGCACCCGAGGTAGGCAACACCCTGCCCCTGGCCAACATCCCCGTCGGCACCCTGGTCCACTGCATCGAGCTCCGTCCCGGCCAGGGCGCCTCCATGGCCCGCTCAGCCGGCACTTTCGCCCAGATCTCCAGCCGAGAGGGCGACTACGCCATCATGCGCCTACCCTCCGGAGAAATCCGCAAAGTGCTCCTCGCCTGCCGCGCCACCGTCGGCGTAGTCGGCAACTCCGAGCACTCCCTGGAGCAGAGCGGCAAGGCAGGACGCAGCCGCTGGCTCGGCCGCCGTCCCCACAACCGCGGCGTCGTCATGAACCCCCACGACCACCCCATGGGCGGTGGCGAAGGACGCCAGTCCGGCGGACATCCCCGTTCCCGCACGGGCCTCTACGCCAAGGGCCTCAAGACACGCTCGCCCAAGAAGCACTCCAACAAGTACATCATCGAGCGTCGTAAGAAGTAATAATCCATTCACAACCATCACAATATGAGTCGTTCACTTAAAAAAGGACCATTCATCTCAGTCAAGCTCGAGAAGAAGGTGGCTGCGATGGATGCAAGCGGCAAAAAAGCCGTCATCAAGACCTGGAGCCGCGCCTCCATGATCTCGCCCGACTTCGTGGGACACACCTTCGCCGTCCACAACGGCAACAAGTTCATCCCCGTCTACGTGACCGAGAACATGGTTGGCCACAAGCTCGGAGAGTTCGCCCCCACGCGCACCTTCCGTGGCCACGCCGGCAACAAGAAGAAGTAAAAAGGCCTGACCGCCTAATGATAAATTTCCAACAATGGGTAAAAGAAAAAGAGAATCAGCCGACATACTGAAGGAAGCCCGTAAGAACGAGTACTTCGCAAAACTTCAGAACGTCCCCACCTCGGCACGCAAGATGCGACTGGTGGTGGACCTGGTGCGCGGTCAGGAAGCCTTCAAGGCTCTGGGCATCCTCAAATTCACCAAGAAGGAGGCAGCCCGCCGCCTGGAGAAGCTGCTCCGCAGCGCCATCGCCAACTACGAGCAGAAGACAGAGCAGAAGGCCGACGCCGGACAGCTCTACATCCGCACCATCTACGTCAACGAGGCAGGAATGCTCAAGCGTCTCCGTCCCGCCCCCCAGGGCCGCGGACACCGCATCCGCAAGCGCTCCAACCACGTAGCACTCTATCTCGACACCATCAACAAAGAAAGCTAAGACCACATGGGACAGAAAGTTAATCCTATCAGCAACCGCCTCGGCATCATCCGCGGCTGGGATTCCAACTGGTACGGCGGCAAGAAGTACGGCGACACCCTGCTCGAAGACAACAAGATCCGCAAGTACCTCCGCACCCGTCTGGCCAAGGCTTCCGTGTCGCGCATCATCATCGAGCGCACACTCAAGATGGTCACCGTGACAATCTGCACCGCCCGCCCGGGCATGATTATCGGCAAGGGCGGCGAAGACGTCAAGAACCTCCAGGAAGAGCTCAAGAAGCTCACCGACAAGGACGTGCAGATCAACATCCACGAAGTGAAGCGCCCCGAACTCGACGCCGAACTCGTGGCTGCAGGCGTTGCCCGCCAGATCGAGAACAAAGTAGCCTACCGCCGCGCCGTCAAGATGGCCATCCAGTCCACCATGCGCATCGGTGCCGAAGGCATCAAGATTCAGGTGTCCGGCCGCCTCAACGGCGCCGAGATGAGCCGCAGCGAGATGTTCAAGGAGGGCCGCACCCCCCTGCACACCCTCCGCGCGGACATCGACTACGCCCTCGTAGAGGCCCTCACCAAAGTCGGCATCATCGGCATCAAAGTCTGGATTTGCAAAGGCGAAGTCTACGGCAAGCGCGACCTGGCCCCCGCCTACAACACCGTAAGCAAGGACAACCAGCGCGGCGGCGGCCGCGGCGAGCGCCGCGGCGGATTCCGCAACCGTCGTAACAACAACAACAACAACCGTTAACAGCGAGCCCACAAATGTTACAGCCCAAGAAAACCAAATTCCGCCGTTCGCAGAAAGGCCGCATGAAAGGCGAGGCCCAGCGCGGCAACCAGCTCGCCTTCGGCTCGTTCGGCATCAAGACCCTTGAGAGCAAGTGGATCACCGGTCGCCAGATCGAGGCCGCCCGTATCGCCGTGACACGCTACATGCAGCGTCAGGGACAGATCTGGATCCGCATCTTCCCCGACAAGCCAATCACCAAGAAGCCCGCCGAGGTCCGAATGGGTAAAGGTAAGGGTAACCCCGAAGGATTCGTGGCACCCGTCACCCCCGGACGCATCCTCATCGAAGTCGAGGGCGTAAGCTACGACATCGCCAAGGAGGCACTCCGCCTCGCCGCCCAGAAGCTTCCCGTAACCACCAAGTTCATCGTCCGCCGCGACTACGACCCGTCCCAGGCACTCTAAGACGGCACGAGGACACGCGATAAAGACACATCCCCACAGCCGGCGCCGCCGGTGCCATCCGGCGGCGCCGCGCCAGCGGGGAAAGTCCCACCGCACAGACACAACAACCAACAACCAACATGAAAAAGGAAGAAATCAGAGAATTAAGCATTCCCGAGCTCCAGGCCAAGATCGAGGACTCGGAGAAAGCTTATCGTGAATTGAAAGTAGCGCATGCTATTTCTCCCATCGACAACCCGGCCAAGATCACAGCCGACCGTCGCGAGATCGCCCGCATGAAGACCATCCTGCGCGAGAAGCAGATCGCCGCCGAGAAGGCCCAGTAAACAACCCCACAAAGTATCTGAAAAATGGAAGAAAAACGTCATTTGAGAAAAGAGAGAATCGGGATTGTTTCCAGCAACAAGGCAGACAAGACCATCACCGTCGAGATCAAGTGGAAAGAGAAGCACCCCATCTACGGTAAGTTCGTCAACAAGACCAAGAAGTACCACGCCCACGACGAGAACAACGAGTGCTCCGTAGGCGACACCGTACGGCTCATGGAGACCCGTCCCCTGAGCAAGACCAAGAGATGGAGAATGGTAGAAATCATCGAAAAAGTGAAGTAACATGATACAGAGTGAATCCAGACTGGTAGTGGCAGACAACAGCGGCGCCAAAGAAGCCCTCTGCATCCATGTGCTCGGCGGCACAGGCCGCCGCTACGCCACCGTAGGCGACATCATCGTAGTCACCGTAAAGAGCACCATCCCCGGCTCCGACGTCAAGAAAGGCACCGTAAGCCGCGCCGTCGTAGTGCGCACCAAGAAAGAGATCCGCCGCGCCGACGGCTCCTACATCCGCTTCGACGACAACGCCTGCGTGCTCCTCAACAACGCCGGCGAACTACGCGGCACCCGCATCTTCGGCCCCGTGGCCCGCGAGCTCCGTGCCTCCAACATGAAAATCGTGTCCCTGGCACCCGAAGTACTCTAACCCACTAATCACACACAGACAATGGCTAAACTGCATATCAAGAAAGGCGATATGGTCTACATCATAGCCGGCGACGACAAGGGCACCACGGGCCGCGTCCTCAAAGTGGACATCAAGAAGAGCCGCGCCTACGTCGAGAACCGCAACATGATCAAGAAGGCCATGAAGCCCAACGCCAAGTACCCCCAGGGCGGACTGATCGACATGGAGGCCCCCATCCACATCTCCAACCTGGCCCTCATCGACCCCAAGACCGGCAAGCCCACCCGCATCGGCCGCCGCCGCAACGAGGCCGGCAAACTCGTACGTTACGCTAAAAAGTCCGGAGAAGAGATCAAATAATGGAAACGACACTCAGCAAGAAATACAAAGAGGAGATCATGCCCGAACTCACCAAGGAGTTCGGCTACACCACCCCCATGCGCGTCCCCAGACTCGAGAAGATCGTCATCAACCAGGGCCTCGGCGACGCCACTCAGGACAAGAAGCTAATCGAGACAGCCATCACCGAGATCACCGCAATCACCGGCCAGAAGGCAGTCCCCACCCTCTCCCGCAAGGACATCAGCAACTTCAAGCTGCGTAAGAAGATGCCCATCGGTGTGCGCGTCACCCTGCGCCGCGAGAAGATGTACGAGTTTCTCGAGCGCCTCGTCCGCGTCGCACTCCCCCGAATCCGCGACTTCAAGGGCATCAACTCCAAGCTCGACGGCCGCGGCAACTACACACTCGGCATCACAGAGCAGATCATCTTCCCCGAGATCAACATCGACAACGTACCCAAGCTCCAGGGCATGAACATCACCTTCGTCACCTCGGCCCCCACCGACGAGGAAGGCTTCGCCCTGCTCAAGAAGTTTGGCTTACCCTTCAAAAAATAAGCAAGCATGGCAAAGGAATCAATGAAAGCCCGCGAGGTAAAGCGCCAGAAGATGGTCGCCAAGTACGCCGAGCGCAAGGCCGCCCTCAAGAAGGCGGCCCTGGCCGACGCCGAAGGCAACATCGACTACGAGGCGCTCACAAAGCTCCAGAAGCTGCCCCGCAACGCTTCCCGCGTACGCCTCCACAATCGCTGCGAGATCACAGGCCGCCCCAAAGGATACATGCGCCAGTTCGGCATCAGCCGTATCCAGTTCCGCGAGATGGCCTCCGCAGGTCTCATCCCCGGCGTCAAGAAGGCAAGCTGGTAAACATCTGCTCCCCGGCCACGAAAACTTTTTTGACCGACACACACAATCTCCGGCCCCTCCGCCCCGTTATATACGGAGTGGCGGGGCGGAGACGTGCGGTTGACTGCCCTCCGGGCCGCCAGGTCCGTCTTCCGCTCCCTCCCCGCAAGCAAACTGAGAGTTAAATATTGTCCGGACCATCCCCGGCCCCGCCGGTCTCCGGATCAATTTGCATCATCAAAACAATGACAGATCCCATAGCAGATTTCCTCAGCAGGATTCGCAACGCCATCATGGCAGGACACCGCGTGGTAGAGATACCCGCATCCAAGATCAAGAAGGAGATAACCCGCATCCTCTTCGAGCAGGGCTACATCCTCAACTACAAGTTCATCGACAGCGACAAGCCCAAGGACCGCGTCATCAAGATCGCGCTCAAGTACGATCCCCAGGACCACACCAGCGCCATCCGCAACCTCCACCGCATCTCCCGCCCCGGTCTGCGCCAGTACACCGGCTACAAGGACATGCCCCGCGTGCTCAACGGACTGGGCATCGCCGTCATCTCCACCTCGCAGGGTGTCATGACCAACAAGGAAGCCGCAGCCCAGAAGCTCGGCGGCGAAGTCCTCTGCTACGTTTATTAATCTGAATAGGAGAGAAAACAGCAATGTCAAGAATAGGTAAACTCCCCATCGCCATACCGGCCGGCACCACCGTTACCGTCAAAGGCAACACCGTGACCGTCAAAGGCCCCAAAGGCGAGCTCACCCAGGATATCAACCCCGACATCCACGTTGAGGTAGAAGGCGGCCAGGTGCGCGTCACCCGTCCCGACGACCAGCGCGAGCACCGCGCCATGCACGGCCTGTACCGCGCGCTCATCCACAACATGGTGGTAGGCGTCAGCGAAGGCTACACCAAGCAGATGGAGCTCATCGGCGTCGGCTACCGCGCCACCGCCACCGGGCAGGTGCTCGAACTCAGCCTCGGCTACTCCCACGCCATCTACATCAAGCTTCCCAAGGAAGTCAAGGTGGAGGCTAAGATGGAGCGCAACAAGGCACCCCTGATCACTATCTCCAGCTACGACAAGCAGCTTCTCGGCCAGGTGTGCGCCAAGATCCGCTCCCTGCGCAAGCCCGAGCCGTACAAGGGCAAGGGCATCAAGTTCGTCGGCGAAGTAATCCGTCGCAAGTCGGGCAAATCGGCAGCCGCCAAGTAAATAAACCGCTACTGACATGATATCCAAGATAGCAAGACGCAACAAGATCAAGGCCCGCATTCGCGGCCGCATCTCCGGCACCGCCCAGCGTCCCCGCATGAGCGTGTTCCGCTCCAACCGCGGCATCTACGTGCAGCTCATCGACGACCTCGCCGGGCGCACCCTCGCCGCCGCCCATTCCACCAAGGAGATGGAGGGCAACAAAGTAGAAATCGCCGCCAAAGTAGGCGAAGAAATAGCAAAGAAGGCCATCGAGCTCGGCATCGCCGCCGTAGTCTTCGACCGCAACGGCTACCTCTTCCACGGCCGCGTTAAATCCTTGGCCGAAGGCGCCCGCAAGGCCGGCCTCAAATTCTAACACCACACAGACATGGCAAAGAACAACAGAGTGAAATCGACCAACGACCTCGAACTCAAGGATCGTCTGGTGGCCATCAACCGAGTGACCAAGGTTACCAAGGGTGGCCGAGCCTTCTCCTTCGCCGCCATCGTAGTGGTAGGCAACGAGGACGGCGTAGTAGGCTGGGGCCTGGGCAAGGCCAACGAAGTCACCGCCGCCATCGCCAAGGGCGTCGAGATGGCCAAGAAGAACCTCATCCGCGTGCCCGTGCACAAAGGCACCATCCCCCACGAGCAGGCAGCCAAGTTCGGCGGCAGCCGCATTCTGCTGCGTCCCGCCTCCGAAGGTACCGGCGTGAAGGCCGGCGGCGCCATGCGTGCCGTGCTCGAGAGCGCAGGCGTCAAGGACGTGCTGGCCAAGTCCAAGGGCAGCTCCAACCCCCACAACCTCGTCAAGGCCACCATCGCCGCCCTCGACGAGATGCGCTCCCCCCTGCAGGTCGCCAAGGCCCGCGGCATCAGCGTAGAGAAAGTGTTCAACGGCAAATAATCTGACATCACTATGGCAAAACTCATAATCAAACAGATCAAGAGCCGTATCAACTGCCCCAAAGTGCAGAAGCGCACCCTCGACGCGCTCGGCCTTCACAAGATGAACCACACCGTGGAACACGAGGACACCCCCTCCATCCGCGGCATGATCAAGACCGTACACCACCTGGTGGAAGTAACTGAAGCATAATCCCAAACAAGAACCGCAACAATGGAACTACATAATCTTACACCTGCCATCGGCAGCAACAAGAAGAACAAGCGTGTGGGCCGCGGACCCGGTTCGGGCTACGGTGGCACTTCCACCCGCGGACACAAAGGCGCCAAGTCCCGTTCCGGCTACAAGCGCAAGATCGGCTTCGAGGGCGGCCAGATGCCCCTCCAGCGCCGACTGCCCAAGTTCGGCTTCAAGAACATGAACCGCGTAGAGTACAAGGCCATCAACCTCGACACCCTCGAGACCCTGGCCGAGGCCAGGCAGCTTACCCGCATCGCCATCGCCGACCTGCGCGCCGCCGGACTCGTCCCCAAGAACAAACCGGTGAAAATCCTGGGCAACGGTGCCATCACGCGCGCACTCGAGGTAGAGGCCGACGGCTTCTCCAAGGCTGCCGAAGAGGCTATCACCGCCGCAGGAGGCAAAGCCATTAAAACAACTAAAAAATGAGATTCCTCAACACCGTTAAGAACATCTGGAGCGTAGAGGACCTGCGCAAGCGCATCGGCATGACCCTGCTGCTTGTCATCATCTACCGCTTCGGATGCTACGTCGTGCTCCCGGGCATCAACCCCGACGCACTGACGGCCATGAAATCCTTCACCGCCGACGGCCTGATGCAGCTGCTCGACATGTTCAGCGGCGGAGCGTTTTCACAGGCATCCATCTTCGCACTCGGCATCATGCCCTACATCACGGCCTCCATCGTGATCCAGCTGTTGGGCATGGTCCTCCCCAGCTTCCAGAAGATGCAGAGAGAGGGCGAGAGCGGCCGCACCAAGCTCAACCAGTACACCCGCTACCTCACCGTAGTGATCCTGCTGCTCCAGGGCCCGGCCTACCTCCTCAACCTCCAGTATCAGATTGCCGCTGCAGGCGGCCACGTGGAGATGGGCTTCTGGATGGTAGCCTACATGACCATCGTGCTGGCGGCCGGCTCCATGTTCATTATGTGGCTGGGTGAGCGTATCGACCAGAAAGGTGTTGGCAACGGTATCTCCTTCATCATCCTCATAGGCATCATCGCCCGCATGCCCGAAGCGTTCCTGCAGGAGTTCACCCAGAAGTTCTCCAACGCCGCAGGCGGCGGCTTGGTGCTCTTCCTGCTCGAGATCGTCATCCTGCTTGCCGTCATCGCCGGAGCCGTGCTCCTGGTGCAGGGCACCCGCAAAGTGCCCGTGCAGTACGCAAAGCGCGTAGTCGGCAACAAGCAGTACGGCGGCGCACGCCAGTACATACCCCTCAAGGTGAATGCAGCCGGTGTCATGCCCATCATCTTCGCCCAGGCAATCATGTTCATCCCCCTGACCGTCATCGGCTTCAAGGAGGGACAGAGCGGATTCTTCGGTGCCATGACCGACATGTACGGCTGGACGTACAACATCGTGTACTTTCTGATGATCGTGGCCTTCACGTACTTCTACACCGCCATCACCGTGCGCCCCGCGCAGATGGCAGAGGACATGAAGCGCAACAACGGCTTCATCCCTGGCGTCAAGCCTGGCAAGCCCACCATCGAATACCTCGATTCCATCATGAGCCGCATCACCCTGCCCGGATCCATCTTCCTGGGCATCGTGGCCATACTGCCCGCCATAGCACACGTGCTCGGCATGAACCGCCAGTTCGCCCAGTTCTTCGGCGGCACGTCTCTGCTCATCATGGTAGGCGTGGTGCTCGACACCCTCCGCATCGTCGAGGGACACCTGCTCATGCGCCACTATGACGGACTCATGAAGGACGGCCGCATCAAGGGCCGCACTACAGGCAACGCAGCTTTCTGACAACCTGAAGACACTTTCCGGCACATCAAGCAATGATCTACATCAAGACAGCTGAAGAGCTCGAAAAGATGCGCGCAGCAGGCACCCTGGTGAGCCGCACGCTCGGCGAAGTCGCCAAGCACGTGGCTCCCGGGGTGACCACGCGGCGCCTCGACGACATCGCCCGCCAGTTCATACTCGACAACGGAGGCCTCCCCACCTGTCTCGGATACCAAGGCTTCCCCGGCACCCTTTGCATCGAAGTCAACGAGACGGTAGTGCACGGCTTCCCCTCCGACTACGAGCTGCGAGAAGGCGACATCGTGGGCACCGACTGCGTGGTCACGCTTGACGGATACCACGGCGATTCCTGCTATACCTTCGCAGTAGGCGAAGTCGATCCCAAGTGGGCGAAACTGCTCGAGGTCACCAAGGCTTCCCTGTACAAAGGCATAGCACAGGCCAAGGCCGGCAACCGCATCGGGCACATCGCCCACGCAGTGCAGCGGCATTGCGAGCGTGCAGGCTACAGCGTAGTGCGCGAGATGTGCGGCCACGGCATCGGCCGCAGCATGCACGAGGCCCCCGAGGTGCCCAACTACGGCCGCCCCGGCGTAGGCCCCCTGCTCAAGGACGGCATGTGCATCTGCATAGAGCCCATGATCAACCTCGGCAGCAAGAACATCGTCATCGGCCAGGACGGCTGGCAGTGCCGCACCCGCGACCGCAAGCCCTCCGCCCACTACGAGCACACCCTGGCCATACGCGGAGATCGCCCCGAGATCCTCACCACTTTCTCTTACATCGAGGAGGCGCTGGGAATCCTGCCCTCCCGCGAAGAGACAGCCTGGGCCGAGGCCGGAAAGCAGACACAGGAAGAAAACAACGACTAACACCAGAGCAAAGTCAATGGCAAAGCAAGCTGCAATAGAGCAAGACGGAGTGATCCTGGAAGCCCTGAGCAACGCCATGTTCAAAGTGGAGCTCGAGAACGGCCACCGGATCACCGCCCACATCTCCGGCAAGATGCGCATGCACTACATCAAGATCCTGCCCGGAGACCGCGTAAAGGTAGAGATGTCGCCCTACGACCTGAGCAAGGGCCGCATCTCCTTCCGCTACAAGTAACCCCAGCTCCCCTCACAACCAACCAAGCAACTTCTACTATGAAAGTAAGAGCATCGATAAAGAAGCGCAGCGCCGACTGCAAGATCGTACGCCGCAAAGGCCGGCTGTACGTAATCAACAAGAAAAACCCCAAGTTCAAACAGCGCCAAGGATAATTTTATTATCTTTGCACAAAATTTGCAACACACTACATGGCAGTACGTATAGTCGGCGTTGATTTGCCGCAGAACAAGCGGGGCGAGATCGCCCTCACCTACATATTCGGAATCGGCCGCAGCTCGGCCGGCAAGATCCTCGGCAAGGCAGGCGTGCCCCTCGACACCAAGGTCCAGGACTGGACCGACGACCAGGCCGCGGCAGTGCGCGAGGTCATCCAGAGCGAGTACCGCGTGGAGGGCGACCTCCGTTCCGAGATCCAGCTCAACATCAAGCGACTGATGGACATCGGCTGCTACCGCGGCATCCGTCACCGCATCGGCCTGCCCGTGCGCGGCCAGAGCACCAAGAACAACGCCCGCACCCGCAAGGGCCGCAAGAAGACCGTGGCCAACAAGAAGAAGGCCACCAAGTAAACAAGCTCCAAAGCAACAAAGCATCATAATTAAAGTATGGCTAAAAAAACAGCTGCAGCAAAGAAGAGGAACGTCAAAGTCGACGCCATGGGCCAGCTCCACGTTCACTCCTCTTTCAACAACATCATCGTGTCTCTTGCCAACAGCGAGGGCCAAGTCATCTCCTGGTCGTCGGCCGGCAAGATGGGCTTCCGCGGCAACAAGAAGAACACCCCCTACGCCGCTCAGATGGCCGCCCAGGACTGCGCCAAGGTAGCCTACGACCTCGGCCTGCGCAAGGTGAAGGCCTACGTCAAGGGCCCCGGCAACGGTCGTGAGTCCGCCATCCGCACCGTGCACGGCGCCGGCATCGAAGTCACCGAGATCGTCGACGTGACCCCGCTGCCCCACAACGGCTGCCGTCCTCCCAAACGCAGAAGAGTATAACAAAGTAGACCCCCGCCGGCCGCTCCCGGGGAAACTTTCCCGGCGGCAAAGCGGCAAGGACACGGCAGGGACAGACGCATAACAGAGACCGGACCGGCGCGAAAGATTGCCTTTCAAGCCTTTTCTCTCGGCAATCGCGGCTGCGCGCCCCCGGCTCCAGAGCGCCCACTTTAATTACCAACCCGGACTTCCGCCAGGCTACCGGCACCCCGGCCCTGGCACCGGAAAACAAGCAACAAAAAAGAAATGGCAAGATATACAGGCCCCAAAAGCAAAATCGCCCGCAAGTTCGGCGCCCCCATCTACGGGGAGGATAAGGTTCTGGCACGCAAGAACTTCCCGCCGGGCCAGCATGGCAACAGCCGTCGTCGCAAGACCTCCGAGTACGGCAATCAGCTGAAAGAAAAGCAGAAGACCAAGTACACCTACGGTGTGCTCGAGCGCCAGTTCCGCAATCTCTTCGAGAAGGCAGCCCGCACCAAGGGCATCACCGGCGAGGTGCTGCTCCAGCTGCTCGAGAGCCGTCTCGACAACATCGCATACCGCCTGGGCATGGCACCCACCCGTCCCGCCGCACGCCAGCTCGTGCTCCACAAGCACGTCACCGTCAACGGACAGGTGGTCAACATCCCCTCTTACCGCGTAAAACCCGGCGACGTAGTCTGCATCCGCGAGAAGGACAAGAGCCTCGAGGTAGTGGCCGAGAGCCTGAACGGCTTCAACCACGCCAAGTACCCCTGGCTGGAGTGGGACGCCACCATCATGGGCGGCAAGTACCTGCACCTGCCTGCACGCGAGGACATCCCCGAGGAGATCCAGGAGCAGCTCATCGTCGAACTTTACTCAAAATAATTAGAACAGACCCCCATGGCTATATTAGCATTCCAAAAGCCCGACAACGTGATAATGCTCAACGCCAGCGACTCGTACGGCAAGTTCGAGTTCAGGCCGCTTGAGCCGGGTTACGGCCAGACGATAGGCAACGCCCTGCGGCGTATCCTCCTGTCGTCGTTAGGGGGCTTCGCCATCTGCTCCATCAAGATAGACGGTGTGAGCCACGAGCTGGATACCATCCCGGGCGTGAAAGAAGACGTCACCAACATCATCCTCAACCTCAAGCAGGTCCGCTTCCGCCAGAAGGTGGAGGACCACGACACTGAGACTGCCGTGCTTGAGGTGAAGGGCATGGACCGTGTCACCGCCGGCGACCTGGGCAAGGTGCTCTCCTCGTTCGAGGTCCTCAACCCCGAGCTGGAGATCTGCCGCCTCAACCCCGACTACGGCTTCCGCATGGAATTCACCATCAACAAGGGCCGCAGCTGGGTGCCCGCCGACGAGAACCGCGAGATGATAGGTGACCAGATCGGCGTCATCGCCATCGACTCCATCTACACGCCCATCAAGAACGTCAAGTACACCGTCGAGAACTTCCGAGTAGAGCAGAAGACCGACTACGAGAAACTCATCCTGGAAGTCACCACCGACGGCTCCATCAAGCCCAAGGACGCCCTCAAGGAGGCATCGCGCATCCTCATCTACCACCTGCAGCTCTTCACCGACGACAAGATCACCGTCGACGTGGAGGCCTCCGACGACTCCGACGAGTTCGACGAGGACGCACTCAAGATGCGCCAGCTGCTCAAGAGCAAGCTCGTGGACATGGACCTGAGCGTCCGCGCCCTCAACTGCCTCAAGAGCGCCGAAGTGGAGACCCTGGGCGACCTGGTCAAGTACAACAAGAACGACCTGCTGAAGTTCCGCAACTTCGGCCGCAAGTCGCTCACCGAGCTTGACGAGCTCCTGGCCAACCTGAACCTCTCGTTCGGCATGGACATTTCTAATTACAAACTGGACAAAGACTAAACCCACCAATGCGACACAATAAAAAATTCAACCACCTCAGTCGTAAGTCGGCCCACCGCAAGGCCATGCTTGCCAACATGACCATCTCGCTGATCATGCACAAGCGCATCACCACGACTTTGGCCAAGGCCAAGGCACTGCGTGTCTACTGCGAGCCCATCATCACCCGCTCCAAGACCGACAACACTCCCAACCGCCGCCTCGTCTTCAGCTACCTGCAGGACAAGGAGGCCGTCAAGGAGCTCTTCGGCACAGTAGCCGACAAGGTAGCCAACCGTCCCGGCGGCTACTGCCGCATCCTCAAGCTCGGCTACCGCCTGGGTGACGGCGCCGAGATGGCCATGATCGAGCTCGTGGACTTCAACGAGAACATGCTCAAGGAGTCCCCCAAGGCCGGCGCCAAGCGCACCCGTCGCCGCCGCACCGCCAAGAAGGCCGACGCAGCTCCCGCAGCAGAGGCTCCCGCGCAGGAGGCACCTGCAGCAGAGGCTCCCGCCGAGGCCGAAGCCCCCAAAGCTGAGTAAAAGACACACTCATAAACCAAAAAGCGGTGCACCGTCCACACGGTGCACCGCTTTTTTGAATCTGACAAGTCTGAATAGTCTGACCAGGCCGACAGCCAGTCAGCTATTGAAATACTCAGTAAGCTGAGCCCTATAACGCTTTATCTTATCAGGGTCCATTTTCAGTCGGAATATATTGGCCAAGCACCAGTCGAAATATTTACCGGCCTCTTTGGTCAGTCGTCTAATGTCAGTCGAGGGCTGATTTACTTTCCACCAATAGAAGAAACGACCTTGCAGGCCTCCGATGCTGCGTGCAGATTCGTGGATGTACAGGCCCATGGGAGAAGCCTGGCTTTCAGAGTTGTAAGCCTGAATCATCGGCAGACCGAACAGTAGCTTTCCCTTATAATCCGTGTTGGGATTTAGCATGGTGCATACCTTGTCATTGATGGCACCTCCGTGAGCCAAATCACCGTAAGCTATTGACCCGCGAACCATAAAACGGTGCTTGTTCTCTTGAGTATTGACAAAATAGGATGTCAGAGAATCGTATACGAGGAATATTATCTTGCGCAGAAGGTCAAGATCCGGCGTTACGATATATACTCCATCCATAAGAGGGTAAAGTTTGGCGCTCTGATTACCTCCAGGGTTGGTTAATGTTGCGATAGCTTCATTTACGAAACAATGGAATCGTAATATGAAATTGGTCGCTCTTTCAAACGATTCGCGCATGACATTGCTTGTGCCCATTATGTCTATCCAGCAGATATACTCCTTCTTGATGTCGGGCATAAGTTCCTTTGTGTTAACTGAGATTTGTTGTGTCATATTAAAAATGATTTATTTTTTGCAAAGATACGGTAATTTTATAGATGTGGCAAATACATTTCAAAAATTGTCCGTAGATTGCTCTGGGGGGGCGCTCCCCGCCTGCGCACTTGCCTCTTATAGGTAAGGCTGAAAGTATTTGTGCATAACTCATAGCATCTCTTATCCCGAACTCGCGTTAATGATGCACGAATCTATTTCTGCGCTCACTCTAAAAGCATGAAGAAAGGAGCATCTTTGTGCAGTTTGGAAGCTGCCCTTCCCTTAGAGGGGGCAATAAGAAAATGTTAAAAGTGAGAAATATTTGAGTGAGGTTGCGGAAGTGTCAAATAAAAGCATTAACTTTGCCTCACAAATGCGCAAACGTCAGGACTGCTAATTTTTAAGGGGCTTTGTGGTCATGCAACTCCGTAAATTCAGGTCGGTCCCCACAATATAAACGCAAACTCGAAACTAACCAAAAACATCAAAATATGAGAAAACTATTACTCGTAATGGTGATGATTCTCAGCTGTTTGGGATTTTCCCGAGCGGCAGAGGCTTCGTTCACCATCAAGTTTAGCACCTCTGGGACAGGTGAACTGAATAGTAATTCATTGCTGAGCAGTGTCTCGGAGGGGGGAGCAAACATCTCTAAATTTACCGATGTGACAAAAGTATATGGAGGGGGTACCCATACAGACTGTATAAGGTTGGCTTCTTCTAATGCTTCAAGCGGTACAGGTAAATTTACACTGCATTTTGCTGAAGGCAAGAAAGCTACCAAGGTTGTTGTGAGGGCAATGGCTTATAATAGTACAACCGGTTCTCTTAAAATTTCTACCGCGACACCCGCAACTCAAGATATAAAGGGAACAGATGCTGCAGATTATGAGTTTACTCTGAACCCCAATTTTACCTGGACCAATCTTCCGTTTGAAGTTGCAGGAAATAAACGTATCTACATTTCTGCAATTACCGTCTACTATGAGACAGATGGTCCGGTAATTGAGAAAACGGCCAAGCCCTCTATCATCGGTGATGCAATTTTTACCGAATCCGCCCAGGTTTCCATTAGCGCTGCTGCCGGAGCAAGCATCTACTACACTCTCGACGGCACCACTCCTACGACACAGTCTACGGCGTATAATGCGCCCTTCACACTCTCTGCCACTACCACAGTCAAGGCTATTGCCCAGGAAAGCGGCAAAGACCCCTCGGAAATAGCCGAAGCAACCTTCACCAAGAAACTGGCCGGTGACTATTCCTTAGTGACCTCTATAGATGAACTTGACGAAGTCTCTTCGTATATAATTGGGGTCAAGGACCAGAACGCAGCCATGAGCAATGCCAAGTCTACAGGCAATATTCAGCAGACGAGCGCAACCATAGTAGAGAATATGCTTTCGCCCACTGAAAGCGTCATGACCTTTAGACTTGAAAAGAATGCAGCAGGTAACTGGGCATTCAAGGCAGACAATTATGGCGACCCCAATAGCCCATACATCCAGAACTCTACAAGTACAGCTTGTAAGATGGGCAACACTGTCACCTATTTTACAATAAGCTTTGATGCCAACAAGAACATACAGATAAAATCTACCGGCGGACGTTGGATTCATGCTTATAATTCAGGTTCAACAAATGATTTCCGAGCCTATTCAAGCGCGGCATCGAACTCAAGTGAGGTGCAGCTGTATCGCTTAGGCTCTAAGGTCGTTCAGGCTCCGGTAATCTCTCTTAGCTCGGACAATGTCTTTGTCGGCGAAAAGGTGACTGTCACCATCGACAAGAAGAATGCCGAGAAAGTCCATTATACCACCGACGGTACCACTCCCTCGGCAACTGTCGGCACTGAATACTCCGTACCCTTCGAAATTACAGCCACCACCGAAGGCGCCATCAAAGTGCAGGCTATCGGCATTTCCGAAGGCATCGACCCCTCGTCAGTAGCTGTCGCCACCATTACCGTCTCAAAGAAGGAACCAATCGCCGACGGCAGCTGGGTCGTGGTCAACAACGCCTCCGAACTCGAAGTGGGAGCACGCTACATCATAGCCTATAATGGCAAAGCTGTCAGCACCGCTGCCGTGGCAAACTCCAAACTGCAGAGCACAGACGCCACCGTCAGCAACAAAGGCCTTCTCACGCCCACCGACGACATGATGGTATTCACCCTCGGCAACGGTTCCGCCACAGGCAAATACATCCTCAAGTCCAACAACTACAACAACTCCATCGCCGACCACTACCTCACCTTCGGCTCATCCACCAGTGTCAACATGACTACCGAGCCAAGCGACCTGCTACTGAACTATAAAACTCAGAGTTCAGCCGACGTTGCCATCCAGGATGCCGCTGGCGACCGTATGCTCAAGGGCAGCAACGCCACTCCGGTGGTATTTGGTTACTATTCCGCGACCAGTGGTTACCATAACGTGCAGCTGTATAAGGAGGTGGATAGTCGCGAAGCTTGCGCTATGCCGACCGTTACTATTACTCCGGATGCAGTTGTAGAGGGCAACGAGGCTAAGGTTACAATCACAGCCGAAGCCGGAGCTTCCGTGCGCTATACCACCGACGGCACCATCCCCACCGCAACCAAGGGTACTGAGTACACAGGCGAGTTTACGCTTACAAACCTTACCGCCAATACCACCGTCAAGGCCATCGCATACGCCGAGGGCAAGAAGAACTCGGCAGTGGCCGAGGCTACCGTCACTGTTACGTTGAAGCCGCGTATGCCGAAGGTGACCTGGAGCGTTGACGGCACCACCTACACGGCTGAGAATGACGGCGCCTACGAGGTGTCTGCCGGAACCACCCTCACCATCACCGCCGTCAACGGCGACAAGGTGAAGGTCACAAATCTTGAGACAGAGCAGAGCCGCACTCTCGACAGTCCGCAGACGCTGACGGTTAATAAGGACATGATGGCCTCGTTCGCTTCCGTTAGCGGCGATATGACCAGCGACGAGCTGACTGCCATATTCACCATCAAGAAGGTGATGCCCGAGACCCCGGTTATCACCTGGACTAAGGACGGACAGGCCATGACGGGTGTCAACGACGGCGAGTATGACGTATATGCGGGCACCCAGATTACCGTCAGCTCCAAGAACGCCACCAAGATTGTGGTTGCCGACAGCGAGAACTTCGATGGCGAGTACGACGCCCCCTTCACCTTCACGCTCTATAACGACGATATGTTCACCTTTACCGGCAAGAACGCCGACGGCACTTCTTCCGGGGTGACTGTGGCATACACTATTGTAGAGCGCCCGAAAGAGATGACCTATGCGCTGGTCTCCGACGCCAGCCAGCTGAAGGCCGGTAACAAGTACGTAATCGCCTACAAGGATGACGATGACTGCGTGGCCGTCAGCAACGATGGCAACTGGAGTGTGGCTAAGAACCAGTATCGTCCGGTTGTCAGAGACGGCTTCACCATCGATGCAAACAATGTGCTTCATGACCGTTCGCTCGGCACCGCCGACGGAACTGTGGGCGTGATGGTGTTCGAGCTGGGCGGCAGCGCCGGTGCCTGGACGCTTACCGCCGACAACTACATCAAGCCCGCGGATGGCGTGCAGAACGCTGACGAGCCTGCACCGGGCAATCAGGTCAAGCTGCATGAATTCAGCAAAGGCTACAACTTCAGCATGACTACCGAGAACTCGCCTCTGAAGATTACTTTCGAGGGCAACCAGGCCAAGATCACCACCACGGAGATGGAATCTGCCGGATATGTGGTGAAGTTCAACAGCAACTCCAGCTGGATTGGCCTGTCGAAGACGACCAACGACTATCCGATGGTGCAGCTGTACGGGTACGAGCCGTTGGCTAAGCCGGAGGCTGTGGTGGTTACCTATACCAAGGTCAAGGATGGCGAGGCTCTCGCTACCGAGGACTGTGGTGAGTACACGGCCATAAATGAGTCGAAGATTACCGTGAGCAGCAAGAACGCCACTCAGATTGACGTCAACGGCACGAAGCATGACGCAGTCAACGGCGTGTACAGCTTCACCTCCGACGTGGACGAGATCTTCATCGTCAAGGGCGTCAACGACGCCGGAGAGACTGCCGAGTACACCATCGAGATGCTGGTGGACTACGAGGCCGACAACGTGATGGACATGCAGACTCTGTCGCGCAAGCAGAAGGACCGCGCCGACAAGAATGTGTGGGCTCCGGTGAAGTTCGTCGGCAGTGCGTTCATCCGCGGCCACTATATGATCGACGAGGGGCTGTCCGAGGTGTTGTGGATCGAGGATGCCAACGGCGATGCAGCCGCCATCTACGAGTTCGGCGACGAGTTTGCGACTCCGGGCCACTCCATCGAGAGCAACATGATGCTCAAGAACTTCAAGGTGCGCAGCGAGGACTACTACAACGCCACCGACCGCCGGATTATGCAGCTCATCTCCTGGCCGGAGGATGTGGAGACAGAGGTCGGCACCTACGACTTCGCCGCCTGGCTGCAGGGGCAGGAATATGCCACCGAGGCTTCGGCAAGCAACGAGTTCAGGCTGCAGAAGTTCCAGGGCGACATCACGTTCACTGCCGACGGCGGCACGCTGACGGTAGGTGAGAAGAGCATAGCCGTCACCAACGCTCTGAGCTTCAAGGCTGCCGGAGACAAGCAGAGCTTCGGCCGCACCGCCGAGGGTAGCTTCAACTGGTTGCCGGGTCGCGAATGGCTCACCGGGCAGACGAAGACCAATGCTCATGTGATTGGCTTCGTGATGCCTGAAGGCAATGGCTCCAACCTGAAGTATGTGGTTTATCCGGCCCAGATTACGGACAATGCCGGTAACATCACGGACGTTGACGGCGTGGAGAACGACGGCGACGGCGTGTATGTGCAAGGTGGCGTGATCTACGCCCCGGCAGGCAGCCGCGTGTTCGGCCTCAACGGCGCACAGGTTAAGACCGTACAGGCTCTCAATGGCGGTGTCTACGTGGTAGTGACGCCGGATGGCCGGGCCGTGAAGGTGCTGGTGAAGTGATACTGTGACTTCAGACTACGATAGGGCGCGGCCCGGCGGGAGACTGCCGGGCCGCGCTGCCCTTTTTGGGGGATGAGGGAATGCGCGGTGCAAAGGTATAGTGGCTGGAGGGAAGACTCCGAGGCGCATGCGGGGGCGTAAAAAGGAAGAGGGCTCGGCCGGATGGTCGCGCCCTCTTGTGCGGTAGTGTAGTGCGTGTGTTTTTCAGTGTGTTTTTCGTCGTTTGTTTCCGATTGGTCTCTGGTAGGGCGGCTTAGTTGCCGTTGAAGGAGCCGGTCATGTCTCCGAAGATGCCCATGGTCCACAGCCACCATACCAGGAGGAAAATCAGTATAATGACTCCAAACCACAGCCACCAGTTGTTGATGCGGCGCGTGTTGCGGCGCTTGCGCTCCTTGCCGTCTGCTCTCAGCTTGTCGGCGATGAGGTCGGCATTTTCTTGGTTCTTGTTGTTGTCATTAGCCATGATAGCGTATATTTTTAGGTTATTTTGATATTAGAACAACGTGGTGTGAAAAAAGGTTTAGCACCTATGAAAAAAGCGCCGCGCTGAAGCGGGCGCCAAATGCTCAGGCAATGTACGGGCTGACTGGGGTAGGGGCGCACGGTTCGTGCGTCCGAGGGGAGGACTCAGAATGGGACGTCGGGGTCGCCGGGAGCTGGCAGGATGTCCGGGCCTGATGGAGCCGGTGCGTGTGCCGGTCCGTTGGGCTGGGAGGTGGGCGACGACGAGCGGCGGGTGTTGAAGCGGGAGGGGATGGGAGAGGCGCCGGAGAGGGCGGCGCGGACGTTATGGTGCCCTTCGTCCCAGCTCTCGAACTTGGCGAACATGGGCACGAAGCGCAGCTTGACGTCGGCAGTGGAGCCGGAGCGGTGCTTGGCGATGATGAATTCGGCCAGGCCGCGGATGTCGTTGCCCTCGGCGTCCTCGCCCGACCTGGTGTAGTATTCGGGGCGGTGTATGAAGCAGACGATGTCGGCATCCTGCTCGATGGCACCGGACTCGCGGAGGTCGCTGAGCATGGGGCGCTTGTCCTCTCGGCTCTCGTTCTGACGCGAGAGCTGGCTGAGGGCGACGATGGGGATGTTGAGCTCCTTGGCCAGGGCCTTGAGGGAGCGCGAGATGGTGCTGACCTCCTGTTCGCGGTTGCCGAACTTCATGCCTGTGGCCATCATGAGCTGCAGGTAGTCGATCATGATTATCTTGACGCCATGCTCGCGCACCAGGCGGCGTGCCTTGGTGCGCAGTTCGGTGATGCTCAGGCCGGGCGTCTCGTCGAGGTAGAAGGGTGCGCCGTAGAGCTGGTTCATGTCCTGGCGGAGGTTGTCCCATTCCTGGGGCGTGAGCTGTCCGCTCTTGATCTTTTCGCCCGGCAGGGAGCAGGCGTTGGAGATGAGGCGGTTGACCAGCTGCACGTTGCTCATCTCGAGCGAGAACATGGCCACGGGGGTTGCGAGGTCTACGGCCATCTTCTTTGCCATGGAGAGCACGAAGGCCGTCTTGCCCATGGCGGGACGGGCGGCGATGATTACCAGGTCGGAGTTCTGCCAGCCGCTGGTGATGCGGTCGATATCGGGGTATCCCGAGGCGAGGCCTGATACGCCGCCGGTGCGGTTGGAGGCGGCCTGCATCTGCATCATGGCCTGGTTGAGGACGGGGTCGATCTGTGTGACCTCGCGCTTTAGCTGTGTCTGCGAGATCTCGAACAGGGCCCCCTCGGCCTCCTGGAGCAGGTCGTCGACGTCGTTGGCCTCGTCGAAGGCCTTCCCCTCGATGGTCGAGGCGAAGGTGATAAGGCGGCGTGCCAGGTACTTCTGTGCCACGATGCGGGCGTGGAACTCTACATTGGCGGCCGACATCACGCGCGTGGTGAGCTCGGCGATGTATACCGGGCCGCCGACCTCCTGTAGCGTGCCCTCGCGGCGAAGCTCCTCGGTGACGGTGATCATGTCGATGGGCTGCTGCGTCAGTGCCAGTTGGGCTATGGCGTGGTAGATTTTCTGGTGGGCGGGTTCGTAGAAGCTGTCGGGCACGAGCAGGTCGCTGACCTCCATGTAGGCGTCCTTCTCGAGCATGACGGCGCCGAGCACGGCCGCCTCGAGGTCGCGGTCGCGGGGCGGCAGCTTGCCGGTGGCGGAGGTGGGTACGGGTGTGGCGCGGGGCCTGAAGCCACGGTTGTCCTGGGGTGCGGGCATGATATAGTCGAGTTATTACTGCAAAGTTACGAAAATTTCGGCACAGGCCGCAAATCCGGGGCATAGCGGGCCGGAGGCCCGACATTTCAGTTAGCCCCGCACAGCGGAGCCAAGCGACGATGTGCGGGGTGAACAAGATTAAAGTCTTCCGGCCTTTTCGCCTCCTAAATGAAATGCATCGGATTTTCGGCTTGACTCAACCTGACCTCGCCGGTTGCCTCTACAGGCAACCATACGCTCGGCTCGACCGACACACGCCGCGCTTTCCTGATGGGGAATGCCCTTGTCACGGGCATTGTAGAGCGCATGGCTCACTCGATGCCCTACGCTAATCATGCAACTTATATCTTGCCACTTACACTGGCAGAACCGTAGTGACGCAATTCCGCCTTTTACTGCGCGTGGAAATGTTAAAATCGAAAAATATGTTATATAACATAAAAAATCTCTTGTGGGGATAGATACAAAGTCTTAACTTTGCCATCGAGAAGTGATAGGCTTTGTAAAGAGTCTCATTGCAAACGAGAGCGACAACATCATAATAATTTGATTCCAACATATTGGTATATGTGCCAAACTGGTCTCATTGCCTTGCAAGTCGGAGTCGTAAAACAACAAGACATGAAGAGAATCCTATTTGCAATCGCGGGGCTGCTGACGCTCGTTGCCTGCAGCCAGACGGATCCGCCACAGTTGCCGGACGTCGAAACCACGCCCGTGCGGGAAGGCAGGATATCCCGCAAGCAAGCCGAGGAGGCGCTGCTGAAGGCCCGTTCCGAGTTCTACCCCGAGACCCGCAGTGCCACTCCGCGCATCGCTTCGTGCCAGTCCTGCGGCCGCGGTCTCAGTCTCGCAACTCGAGCCGACGACGAACCGGCCGTCTACGTGTTCAACTTCGAGGACAACCAGGGTTTCGCCATAATGGCAGCCACGCCGGAACTCCCTGAACTTATCGCCATCTCTGACAAGGGAAATCTCGACCTTGCCAATCTTCCGGACAACGGAGTCAGAGACTTCGTCAGTCTCCTCAGTGACTGGACCATCGACCGTCCCGACACTGCCGTCCACGAAGTCGGCGACGTCTATACCGTTACCTCCACCCGGGACACCACTATAACCTCGGCTCTATGCAAGGTCAAGTGGAACCAGGGATATCCCTATAACCAGTATACTCCGATAGTAAACGGAGTACATGCCCAAGTCGGCTGTGGTGGAGTGGCGGTAGCCCAAGCCATGTCAATCTATGGGCGACCAACCTCCCTTGAAGGCTACACTTTCGACTGGGATGCGATGATTGACGAGTATCCCACTGCCGAGGGTATGGACCAGCTGGCCCGTTTCATGGAGGTCATCGGTCGAACAGGGATAGGGAACTTCCTGTATGATCATCCTGGGGGTACAGGCTGCATTATTCCCAACCTTGTGGATATTCTTCATATATGCGGATATGAGAAGGCTTTATATCCCGAGTATATCCTCGACAAAGCAACTGGTGCCACGGCAGGCGTCCCTTACCGCGAGCTTGACATATTGGGCGAGCTGGGTAAACTAAGGCCTGTCATCGTGTTCGGCACCACAGACGGTGATTTCTTCCAACGTTTGGGTCATTTTTGGCTTTTGCACGGGTATATGCAGCGGCAGAGGGTGATAGAACAGCGAAAGGAGACGGAGCAAGGCAGCGAGTTGCTGTCTCGCCGAACTGAAACGGAAGACTACGTGCTCTGCAACTGGGGATGGGGTGGAGTGTACGATGGCTACTATCTCAACGGGGTATTCGACCAGACCAGAGATTATATACCCGACGGCAACTCCCCTGATTTCGGTGATGGATTCGATTACTCCTCCGGGTTACGCGCGATCATCAATATCTATCCGGCTAATAAATGGAACTGATATGAATAAGAAGCTACTACTGGCTGTCGTAGTGACGGTGGCCATGTCGCTGTTCATCTCGTGCAGTGACGACGAACTCAACCCGACGCCGCCAGCGCCGAACACACTGGCGGAAGCCTACATTCACCCCACGGAGATGCTGGTGAGCCACATCACCAAGGAGGATTACGAAACCGGCTACCTGGTAGGCCCCGGGATGGCATTCAAGGGCAACGAGATAACCTACCTGAACAATCCCGAACTGTTTGCCGAATACAACCGCCTCTTCGGCGACACCGCTTACGTGCGCGACAAAGCCAAGGGCAAGTGGCCGCTTTCCCGGAGGACTTTCCTCGTGCCGTGCCTTGTCGGCCTGAAGGCCATCGCTGCTGACGGCTCCTGGGGCAAGGATTACCCGGAAGGGTCTGACGTCTCGAAGATGTTTTACGTCCAGTACCTCCGTGCCGCAATGTACGTGGAAAGCGGGTACCAGGATGACGTGGCAATAGTGCCTAAGAACGTGTGTATGTCGGACTGGAAGCCGGAATACGGCAAGATGCTTTGCGACAAGACGACGCTGGTGTTCGGTTACGTCCGGGCTCACTCCGAAAATCACGATACTGTGGAGCTCGGCCATAAGTACACGCTCGTGGCGACATTCGACGACGGTACCACCCTGACGTCGTATGACAACACGTTCTGGTGCGACCTGCCTGCTTTTAAGGGGAACAAGGTAAAGTAGGCATCCCCGCACGTGTGAGAAAAGGAGGCGGCGCGTCCACGCGGATGCGCCGCCTCGTCGTAATCGTTTCCGGGCTGTCAGGCCGGCAGTGGGTTTGCGGTACCGCTACGCGGCGGAAGTTTCAAAGGGCGGCCCCGCAGTGGGGAAGGGTTTCATGGCATCAGATGCGGCGCCGGGGCGCCTGTGGCGATTAAGGCAATTGAGATAACGTCTTCTCTGTCGGTGGGAATTGATTTTCATGGTATCAGGCTTTTTCTGCAAAGGTAATACTCGATTGGCGTCGTCTCACTGCGGGGCGGCCGGTATGTCAGGTCAGCGTATGGTCGTCGGCTGTGCCTTTGCCAGGCCGAGCCGGGTGTTCCCATCGGGAATGCTCCTATTCCGTTGCAAAAGTACAATGAATATCCCGGGTTGCCAAATAAAATCGGACTGAAATGCGGCAATATGTTTTATAACATGTTTTTGAAGCCCTGACAGCCCCTAAACACCAATCCCAGGTGATACAAAAAGTGCAGGCCGACTGACCTGCGCCGTATCCTTGTGATTCATTGGGCAATCGGATGCTTCATAAAGGATGCAGAGTGCCTTTACGGCGCCCGATTAGGCTCAGTAGCCCATGTAGTCGTAATAATAGTCGTCATAGTCGTCGGCGTAGTTGTAGCCGTCAAGGTCGGGGTCGTATTCCTGGCGCATCTGCTCGTAGCTGAGCGAGCGCGACGACGAGCAGGCGGTGGCGCCGATGCCCGCGAGCACCGCAAGCGCCACCAGCAACAGCTTGCGCAGTGTGCGGTGGTGTGTCTTCATACCTTTATGACAACCCCGGGCGCCCGAAAGTTTAGGCTCTGTTCCTCAAAAATATTAACGTCAGGGTCGCAGATGTGCCTGGGATTCAGCCTTGCAACCGAAGGAGCATAGCGAGCTATGTGACTGAGGCAAAAGGCTGAAGCACAGGTGCAGCTGCGAGACAAAGCCAATACCTTTTCTGATGTTGACATTATGAACCGGATCATATTTTACATTTCTTAATAATTGGGCATTTGACCGGTGTCTTTTCGGTAAATTTCGCCGAGTTTCATCGGTCACGATGCTCGCATCGCTCCCTCTTCAACTCGCGAAATTTCCGCGAAAATCCACCGCCCTGACGCAATATTTTTTAAGGAACAGAGCCTTAACCGCGAACACGTTTGTTGATGCAGGGAATGTCGTCAGTTTTTGCATTTTTGCAGTATCGGGGTAGGGGAGGAGATGGAGGCCGCCGTGCACACGAACGCTTTTTTGTGCATAAATTTGGCTGCCAAAAGAGTAAGTGTTAACTTTGCGCTATAAAACCAACAACCTCTTTAAATCTAAGAAATGAAGACAGAAGACATCAAGTGGGAGGAGCTGACGTTCAGCTACATGCCGACCGACTACAACGTGCGCTGCACGTACCGCGACGGGAAGTGGGGCGACATCGAGGTCAGCGACTCGGAATACATACCCATGCACATCGCCGCTTCGTGCCTGCACTACGGGCAGGAGTCGTTCGAGGGCCTCAAGGCCTTCCGCGGCAAGGACGGCAAGATCCGCATCTTCCGCATGGAGGAGAATGCCAAGCGCTTCATCCGCTCGGCCGAGGGCATCAAGATGCAGCCCATGCCCGTGGAGCTGTTCTGCGAGATGGTCAAGAAGGTAGTCAAGCTCAACGAGCGCTTCATCCCGCCATACGGCACCGGGGCGTCGCTCTACATCCGTCCGCTTGAGATTGGCATCAGCCCCCGCGTGGGCGTCAAGCCCGCCTCCGAGTACATGGTGGTGATGCTCGTCACCCCCGTCGGCCCCTACTTCAAGGAGGGCTTCAAGCCCACCAGGGTGTGCATGAGCCGCGAGTACGACCGCGTGGCCCCCAAGGGCACCGGATCCATCAAGGTCGGCGGCAACTACGCAGCCTCCCTGGTGGCCGGCGAGAAGGCACACGAACTCGGATACTCCGTGATGCTCTACATCGACCCCAAGGAGAAGAAGTACCTCGACGAGTGCGGCGCGGCCAACTTCTTCGGCATCAAGGGCAACAAGTACGTCACCCCGTTCAGCGAGTCCATCCTGCCGTCGATCACCAACAAGAGCCTCGTGCAGCTGGCCGAGGACCTGGGCATGGAGGTTGAGCGCCGCCACATCCCCATCGCCGAGCTCGAGGAGTTCGACGAGGCCAGCGCCTGCGGCACCGCCGCCGTCTGCTCCCCCATCAGCGAAATCGACGACCTCGACACCGGCAAGAAGTACATCTTCTCCACCAACGGCGAGGCCGGCCCCATGACCACCAAGCTCTACAACAAGCTCCGCGCCGTGCAGCTCGGCGACGAGGAGGACGTGCACGGCTGGAACTGCATCCTTGACTAAATAGCACGTCGGAGACGTGCGTTTATCTCGGAATCCCGATACGCTTACTCACGATTGATTGACTGACAGGGCGGCGTGTGGACACTGGTTATCCATGCGCCGCCCTTGCCTTAGGTTCCTTTATCATGGACAAGGACGCGATTATGCGGCAGGCCGAGGCTCAGGCGCTGCCCGTGATACTTAAATATTATAAGGAGGGCTCAGAGCTGTACGGGCTGCTGCTGACCCACAGCCGCCTGGTGGCCCGCAAGGCACTCGACTGCCTGGAGCTCCATCCTGAGCATGAAGCGGACCCCGTCGGCGTGGCCCGTGCCGCGCTGCTGCACGACATCGGCATCGTCCGCACCGCCGCACCCGGCATCCACTGCACCGGCACCGAGCCCTATATCCGCCACGGCATCCTCGGCCGCGCCATGCTCGAACAGGAAGGAATGCCCGTCGAGGCCCTGGTCTGCGAGCGCCACACCGGCGCCGGAATCTCCGCCGAGGAGATAGAGATGGCGCAGATGCCACTGCCCGTGCGCGACATGTTGCCCCTCTCTCTGCTGGAGAAGGTGGTCTGCTATGCCGACAAGTTCTACTCCAAGTCGGGCGACCCGACCTGCGAGAAGGCGCCAGCGCGCATACGCGCCTCCCTCTCGCGCTTCGGCTCCGCCTCCATCGAGCGTTTCGACGCCCTCCGCGCCCTATTCGGATAGGGGAGAAGAGAGGTTGACCGACGATGATTTCGCGGCGGCAGTTGCACAGTCCGCAAAATATGATTACCTTTGTAAAAATTTGGATTCATGGCAACCGGACTTGAGCAAGAGCTGCAGGTGTTGTCCGCGCGTGCCCGCAAGGCTGCGGAGGCAATCGCCACGCTGCGCTCCGAGCTCGCAGAGAGCCGGCGGCGCGAGGCCGACCTGCGGCAGCAGCTCGGCCAGGCACGTTCCCAGCTCGACCAGGCCAGGCAGGAGGCTCACTTCCTGCGCGTAAGCCATAGGCTGGCCTCCTCGCCCGACGCACTCGTCGAGGCCCGGCGCATGATTGCAGGTTTGATGCGCAACATCGACAAGGCTATAGCCGAACTCAAGGAGTGATGATGCGATGAAGGAAACTGACGAAATCGACATAAAGATAAAAATCGCCAACCAGGAGGTGAAGCTCCGCCAGCCCCTGAGCAACCAGGATTTCATACGCGACGTCGAAAGTCGCGTCGAGGAGCTCTGGCGCACGTGGCGCGCACGCTTTCCACAGCTGTCGGAGAGCCGAATCCTGGCCATGATGGTATATCAATACGCCTCGTTCTATATGCAGCAGGGCGTCCGCTTCGACTCCGCCGAAAAGGCCGTGCGCGACGCGTCCGACATGCTCGCCCGGGCCCTTGTTGCCACGGGCAACCCGTAGCCGGGCGATGCATCGGCCCGTAGGCCGGGCAAGTTCCTTTTCCCATCGTCATCCCCTTGCGCAGGCGGATGCCGGGCCGGTGTGCGGCAGGACCCGGGAGCCGATGCTCCCGCCCAGGTTCTGTGGCACTTTTTGTATTACCTAAAAATCGGAAAAACTGTAAAAAAGAACTCGTAAGAATATGGTAGCAATAATATCCATCATGGTAGGCATAGTCTGCGCCGTAGGCGGCTACCTGCTGGCCCTGTCGGCCAGCAAGCGCAACGCCCGCAGCGAGGCCGCCCAGATAAAGGCCGAGGCAGAGCGCCAAGGCGACATCATACAGGAGAAGGCCCGCCTCAAGGCCCAGGAGGACGCCCTCAAGATTACCTCCGAGGCCGAGCGCGTGGCCGCTCAGAAGAACCAGAAGCTGCAGAGCGCCGAGGCTCGCGCACGCCAGCGCGAGCAGCAGCTCAACCAGCAGCAGAGCGAGATCCAGCGCCGTCGTAACGAGCTCGAGACCCTCCGCCTCAACCTCGAGAACCAGCAGCAGGTCGTGGACCGACGCGGCCAGGAGCTCGACCGCCTTGTGCGCCAGGCCCAGGACGAGCTCGAGCACGTCTCCGGCTTGAGCGCCGAGGAAGCCAAGGAGCGTCTCGTGGAGAGTCTCCGCGACGAGGCCAAGACAGCCGCCGCCGGATACATCAACGACATAATGGACGAGGCCAAGCTCACCGCCGGCAAGGAGGCCAAGCGCATCGTCGTCCAGACCATACAGCGCGTCGCCACCGAGACCGCCATGGAGAACTCCGTCACCGTCTTCCACATCGACAACGACGAGATCAAGGGCCGCATCATCGGCCGCGAGGGCCGCAACATCCGCGCCCTGGAGGCAGCCACCGGCATCGAGATTATCGTCGACGACACTCCCGAGGCCATCGTGCTCAGCGGCTTCGACCCCGTGCGCCGCGAGATTGCCCGCCTTGCCCTGCACCAGCTCGTAGTAGACGGTCGCATCCACCCCGCACGCATCGAGGAGGTCGTCGCCAAAGTCCGCCGCCAGGTAGAGGAGGAAATCATCGAGACCGGCAAGCGCACGGCCATCGACCTGGGCATCCACGGCCTGCATCCCGAGCTCATCCGCATGGTCGGCAAGATGAAGTACCGCTCCAGTTATGGCCAGAACCTGCTGCAGCACTCCCGCGAGACCGCCAACCTCTGCGCCACCATGGCCTCCGAGCTCGGCCTCAACCCCAAGAAGGCCCGCCGCGCCGGCCTGCTCCACGACATAGGCAAGGTGCCCGACGACGAGCCCGAGCTGCCGCACGCCATCCTCGGCATGAAGCTCGCCGAGAAGTACAAGGAGAAGCCCGAGATATGCAACGCCATCGGTGCCCACCACGACGAGGTCGAGCAGACGTCGCTGCTCGCTCCCATCGTGCAGGTGTGCGACGCCATCTCCGGCGCCCGTCCCGGCGCGCGCCGCGAAGTGGTGGAGGCATACCTCAAGCGTCTCAACGACCTTGAGCAGCTGGCAATGTCGTATCCCGGCGTCATCAAGACCTATGCCATCCAGGCTGGACGCGAGCTCCGCGTCATTGTCGGCGCCGAGAAAATCAGCGACGAGGAGACCGAGAAGCTCTCCGCCGAAATCGCCAAGAAGATACAGGACGAGCTCACCTACCCCGGTCAGGTCAAGATCACCGTCATCCGCGAGACCCGCGCCGTAAGCTTCGCCAAGTAACATGGCCGAAAGCAAGGAAAAGGAGAGGCCGAAAGGTGTCTCAACAGGCTGCGGCTCCGGGTGTGCCGACCGCAAGTGCGGCGGCGGGTCGTGTGCGGCCTGCTCCCATCGCGCCGACTGCTCATGTCCCCGCGCTGACCTGGCAGGGCGAGGAAACCTTGACAGCTACGACTGGCTGGCGGGCATAAAGACCGCTGATCCCAGCCAGTTCGTGGAGGTCATGTTCAAGAACACCCGCAAGAGCTACTACCTCAACACCGCCAACCTGCAGCTGCGGCAGGGCGACGCCGTGGTGGTGGAGGGCTCCCCCGGCCAGGACCTGGGCAAGGTCACCATGACAGGGCCGCTCGTGGCCCTGCAGATGCGGCGTGCCAGCCTCCGTAAGGACTTCGAGCCCAAGCGCATCTACCGTCATGCCACCGAGAGCGACATGGAGCGTTTCCGCGCCGCACGAGACCGCGAGCACGACACCATGATCCGCTCACGCCAGATTGCCGCCGAGCTCGGACTCAAGATGAAGATCGGCGACGTCGAGTATCAGGGCGACGGCCACAAGGCTATCTTCTACTATATCGCCGACGAGCGCGTGGACTTCCGCAAGCTAATCCGCATCCTGGCGGAGACTTTCGGCGTGCGCGTGGAGATGAAGCAGATCGGCGCACGTCAGGAAGCAGGGCGCATCGGTGGCATCGGACCCTGCGGTCGCCCCCTCTGCTGCGCCACCTTCCTCTCCAAGTTCGCCAGTGTCGGTACCGGCGCCGCACGCCTGCAGGACATCAGCATGAACCCCCAGAAGCTCGCCGGACAGTGCGCCAAGCTCAAGTGCTGCCTCAACTTCGAGGTCGACTCATACGTCGAGGCAGGCCGCAAGCTTCCCCCGAAGGACGTCCAGCTCCAGACCAAGGACGCCGACTACTTCTACTTCAAGGCCGACATCCTCAAGCGCGAGATCACATACTCCACGGCCAAGAACCAGCCAGTGAACCTCGTCGTCATCCCGGCGGCACGTGCCTTTGAGATCATCTCACTCAACAAGCAGGGCATCAAGGTCGACGCCCTGAGCGCCGAGGAGCCGAAGGCCGAGAAGCCCAAGGAGTTCGTGGATCTGGTGGGCCAGGACTCTCTCACACGCTTCGACAAGAACCGCCGCAAGAAGAAACGCGGCGGAGGCGGGGGCGAGAAACCGACCGATGCAGACAAGGGCGGCAAGTCCGGGCGCCAGCGCCAGAGCAAAAGCGACAAGCCTCAGAAAGGCGAAAAAGGCAAGACAGAACAGACCTCGGCCAAGGATCAGCCACGCCAGCAGCCCAAAGGCGGCGCGGGCAACGGTCGCAAGCCACGTCAGCCACGCCACGAAGGCAAGCAGGGAGGCGACAAGCCTCAGCAGCCCAGGCAGGAAAAGCAAGAAAAGCAGGACAAGCAGAGCAAGCCGCGTCAGCAGAAGTCCAAACCGTCTCCTGTAGGGACGCACTCTGGTGCGTCCGCATCCAAGCCGAAGCAGGAACCCAAGCCGAAGCAGGAGTCCAAACCACAGATCCCGGCCGTGCCGGATGTTCCAGTGTCGCAGCTGGCCATACGCATGGCCACCAAGAATAAGACCTGACCTCCATGATCTCGATGCGCCATCTCTTCTTTCTGTTGCTCGGCATCGTGCTGGTGTGCCTGCTGTCCGGGTGTCGGCGCCTGCAGCGCGTGGCCTACTACCACTCCCAGCACCTCGACCCGGCAGGCTGGCGCTGCGACCGCCCGATCGTCTTCCTCGCCGACTCCGCCACTGCCCCCGGCCTGGAGCGCGGCCAGTACCACCTCTACATGGTGATGCGCTACCGCGAGTCATATCCCTACTCCAAGCTTTACCTGCGCCTGGAGTTCACCTCTTTGGCGCGCGGTGTGCGCACACGCGACATCTGCGTCGACATGGAGCATCCCGCTTCCAACCCCGGCGCCAAGGTCAAGCTCAACAAGGGACTCGTGGAACTCACCATCCCCCTCGGTTACGACACTGTAGACGAGGGCTGGACCCTCGGCGTACAGCAGCGCATGACTCCGCCCCCCGTAACCGGCATCAACGATATAGGCATCAAAATGGTTAAAGAATAAAATCCTTTACCAAGTAACATGAACACACCCCAACGGCCGTCGGCAGAAGTGGCCGACATCAACATACGCATCGCCCGGCTCCAGCAGCTCATGCGCCACGCCGGCATGGACGCCATGCTCGTGAGCGGCAACGCCAACTGCTTTTATACCACGGGTCTCATTTTCCGCGGCTACGTCTACATCCCGCAGGTCGGCGAACCCGTGTGGCTTGTCGTCCGGCCCGACTGGAAGGGTCCCGGCATCGTCAATATCCGCAAGCCGGAGCAGATTCCCGACGCGCTGCTCGGCTGCGGCATCTCGCTGCCTGCCACCGTGGGGCTCGAATACGCCGCCCTCAGCCACGGCGACTACCAGCGCCTGAGCGCCGCCCTCGGCGATGTCCAGACCCCCGACGCATCGCCACTCCTGGCCAAGGCCCGCATGGTCAAGACCCCCTACGAGCAGCAGCTCATGCGTATCGACGGCGTGCACCACGTGGCCGCCTATAGCCGCATACCTCATCTCTACCGGGAGGGCATGAGCGACATCGAGCTCCAGATAGAGATTGAGAAGAAGCTCCGCGCAGAAGGCTGCCTGGGCGTCATCCGCCTGGCAGGCACACAGATGGAAATCAACCTCGGCAGCGTCCTGGCCGGTGACAACGCCGATGTCCCCTCGCCATACGACTTCCTGCTCGGCGGCGCCGGACAGAGCCCGGCTCTTCCCCTCGGCGCCGATGGTACCATTCTCCGCCCCGGCATGACAGTCATGGTCGACATGAACGGCAACTTCAACGGCTACCAGACCGACATGACGCGTGTCTACAGCCTCGACGGCGACATCCCCGAAAAGGCACTCAAGGCCCACCAGGTCGCCATCGACATCCTGCGCCGCCTGGAGCGCGAGTCGCTGCCCGGCACTCCTCTGAGCCGCATGTACACCACAGCCGCCGAGATGGCCGAAGCGGCCGGACTCTCCGACTACTTCCAGGGCCATCGCCAGAAGGCCGCCTTCCTCGGTCACGGCGTAGGCATAGAGCTCAACGAGATGCCCCCCATCTCGCCCCGTAGCAAGGTCACCCTCGAGGCAGGAATGGTGCTCGCCGTCGAGCCCAAGTTCGTCCTCCCCGGCATCGGCGCCGTCGGCGTCGAGAACACATACATAGTCTCCGACAACGGCCTGGAGAACATCACCCCGGCCCCGGAGGAGATAACCACGCTTCAGGGAGTATGACGCCGCAGGAGCTCAGGACGGCCATCGACAGGCCCGTGTTCCGCACCGTCGGCGAGTGTGCCGACGTCCTCGGCCTGCGCACATGCGTCGTCGGCGGATATGTACGCGACTTGCTGCTTGAGCGCCACAGCAAGGACATCGACTTCGTGGCCGTCGGCAGTGGTATAGACCTGGCCCGCGCCGTGGCCAGGAAGATGCGCGGCCGCGTGAGCGTCTTCGCCACCTACGGCACCGCGCAGGTCAAGGCGCGTGGACAGGAACTCGAGTTCGTCGGAGCCCGTTGCGAGAGCTATACCCCCGACAGCCGCAACCCGGAGGTCAGCGCCGGAAGCCTCGACGACGACCTCCGTCGACGCGACTTCACCGTCAACGCCCTGGCACTCAGCGTCAACGCCGCCGACTTCGGCACCCTCATAGACCCCTTCGGCGGCGTTGAAGACATGCGCCGTCGTACCCTTCGCACACCCCTCGATCCCGACATCACCTTCAGCGACGACCCCCTGCGAATGATGCGGGCCATACGCTTCGCCACGCAGCTCGACTTCGCAATTGACCCCGATACCTTTCAGGCTATCCGCCGCAATGCCGACCGACTGAAGATCATCACTCGCGAGCGCATCAACGACGAGCTTGGCAAGATCATGCGAGCCTCCCGGCCCTCCGTGGGCTGGCGCCTGCTTGACGATGCGGGTCTGCTGGAAACCGTCTTTCCCGAGCTGCTCGACCTCAAGGGCGTCGAGACCGTGGAGGGCCGCGGCCACAAGGACAACTTCGCACACACCCTCAAGGTCCTCGACAACGTGGCCGAGCGCAGCGACAATGAATGGCTTCGCTGGGCCGCCCTGCTCCACGACATCGGCAAGCCGCAGACCAAGCGTTTCGAGCCGGGCACCGGCTGGACGTTCAAGAACCACAACTTTGTTGGCGAGAAGATGGTGCCCCGCATCTTCCGCCGCCACAAGCTCCCCCTGAACGAGAAGATGAAGTATGTGGCCAAGCTCGTCGGTCTGCACATGCGTCCGCAGGCAGTCGGTGACGATGACGTCACCGACCGCGGCATCCGCCGCCTCGGCCGCGAGGCCGGCGACGACCTCCAGGACCTCATGATTCTGGCCGAGGCCGACATTACATCCAAGAACCCCGCAAAGGTGCGGCGCATACTCGACAACTTCCGATACGTGCGCGCCCGCCTCCAGGAGGTAGCCTCCAAGGACGACTGGCGCGAGTGGGAGAACCCAATCAACGGCCATATGCTCAAGGCGCTTTTCCACCTCCAGGACGGCCCCTTGCTCGGCACCCTGCGCAACCGGGTCAAGGACGAGATCTACTGCATCCCCGAGAAGGAGAACTTCGACTACGCCCTGCACTACCTGCTGAGCATAGCCCCCGAGTACGGCCTCACGCCCGACCCGGCTATGACGCCGGACCAGCTCCGAGCCATCGGCGTCAAGGTCCGTCACAACAAAGCCGAGAGCCGCGAAATATAGGGATGCACCTTGGCGTCCGTAATGATTGAAACATGATAATCGACCGCCGACCCGAACAAGAGGATACATCGATCGTCCGTGAGCCGCAGCCGCAACGCACCATTAAGTCGATGAGCGAGGAGCTGCGTCCCCGCGAAAAGGCACTTGCCAAGGGCATCGGTGTGCTGACGCTGCCGGAACTGTGGGCCGTTGTCATGGGTAGCGGCACACGCGGCGTCAACGTCATAGACATGTGTACCGACCTCATGGCCCGCAGCGACAACAACCTAACCCTGTTGGCGCGGCGCTCGCTCAAGCAGCTCTCCGTCGTCAAGGGCCTCGGCCCCAGCAAGGCGCTGCAGGTCATGGCCGTGCTCGAGATTGCCAAGCGCTACCAGCAGGCCGAGTTGCCTCAGAGGCCCGCCATATCGTCGTCCAAGGATGCCTACTCCATCCTGCGCCCCGAGTTAGGGCATCTCGGCCACGAGGAGATGTGGGTGCTCATGCTCAATCGTGCCAACCGCGTCATCAAGCTCTTCCAGGCATCGCGCGGCACCACCACCGCAACCCTTTTCGACCTCAAGGGCATCCTGAAAGAGGCGCTCCTGGAGAGTGCCGAGGGCATCATCATGGCCCATAACCACCCTTCGGGTAACTGCCGCCCGTCAGGACAGGACGACAGCATCACCCTGAGATGCCGCGAGGCCTGCCGTACTCTCGATATCCGTTTCTTCGACCACATCATCGTCACCGCCGAGAGCTACTACTCCTACAAAGACTCCGGCAAGCTTTGATTGAGCGTACTTTGTGGCGCCCGCTCACCCAATTACTAAAGAAGTCCCGGACGGTAATCGATTTCCGTCCGGGACTTCTTTAGTATGGGTGAGTCAGAGGGTTTCGAGGGGGTGGCCGGTCATCTCCTTGGGCTGCGGCAGGCCCATGGCGTGGAGGATGGAGGGGGCCACGTCGGCCAGGCGCCCGTTCTCTACCTTCGCCTTCGGGTTGTCGCTGACGAAGATGAATGGCACGGGGTTGAGCGAGTGGGCCGTGTTAGGCGTGCCGTCTGCGTTGAGTGCGTGGTCGGCGTTGCCGTGGTCGGCGATGATGAAGGTATCGTATCCATGCTTCCTGGCTGCCTCGACCACCTTGCTGACGCAGGTGTCGAGCACTTCGACGGCCTTCTGGATGGCGGAGTACACACCCGTGTGGCCCACCATGTCGCCGTTGGCGAAGTTGACCACGATGAAGTCGTACTTCTCGGTGTCGATGGCGGCCACCAGCTTTTCGGTGACCTCGGGGGCGCTCATCTCGGGCTGGAGGTCGTAGGTCGGTACCTTGGGCGACGGCACCAGGATGCGGTCCTCGTCGGGGAAGGGTTCTTCGCGTCCGCCGTTGAAGAAGAACGTGACGTGGGCGTATTTCTCGGTCTCGGCGATGTGGAGCTGCTTCAGCCCCTGTTTGCTGAGGTACTCTGCCAGGGTGTTGGACACGTCTTTCTTGTCGAAGAGGATGTGCACTCCGTGGAAAGAGTCGTCGTAGGGCGTCATGCAGTAGTACTGGAGGCCCTTGACGGGTGTCATGCCGCTCTGTTCGTGCTGGGTGAGCACGGTGGTGATCTCCTTTGCGCGGTCGTTGCGGTAGTTGAAGAAGATTACGCAGTCCCCCTCGGCGATGCAGCCCGGGTCGTCGGCCGAGACGATGGGGAGCATGAACTCGTCGGTGGTGCCCTTGGCGTAATAGTCGCGGATGGCCTGTGGGAAGTCGGTGGTCTTCTCGCCCTGACCGTGCACGAGCAGGTCGTATGCCTTGCGGACGCGGTCCCAGTTGCGGTCGCGGTCCATGGCGTAGTAGCGGCCGATGACGCTTGCGACCTTGCCGGTGGACTTGGCACAGTGGTCCACTATCTGCTGCACGAAGCCGGCGCCAGACTCGGGATCGGTGTCACGGCCGTCGAGGAAGCAGTGCACGTACACCTTCTCCACATTATATTTCTTGGCGATGTCGAGCATGGCGAAGAGGTGTCCGAGCGATGAGTGTACGCCGCCGGTGCTGCACAGGCCCATGAGGTGGAGGGCGTGGCCGGAGGCGGCGTATTCGTACGCGCTCTTGATTTCTTTCATCTGGAGGATGGATCCGTCGGCTATGGCGCGGTTGATTTTCACAAGGTCCTGGTATACGACGCGTCCGGCGCCGATGTTGAGGTGGCCGACCTCGGAGTTGCCCATCTGCCCGGCGGGCAGGCCGACGTCCTCGCCGCTGGCCTGCAGCTCGGAGTTGGGATACGTGGCCCGCAGGTGGTCCATGTAGGGTGTGGGCGTATTGTAGATGGCGTCGTCGCGCTTGTGGTCGCCGATGCCATATCCGTCGAGGATGATTAACAGCGCTTTATGGTTCATAGTGTGCTTTCTTTTTTGTTTTACCTGTAGAGCGCCCGGAATGCGCAGGCTCCCGAAGCGGCTGCAAAGTTAATAAAAAACGGGCAATAAGAGGTTCGTTTTATTAACGTTTTCGTCGGTGCTAAGGTTGCCGCTCTTCAACGTGAGGTGGGAATTTCTTCGTCCAGGGGGCGACGGGATGGGGGTACGGTCTTGTTGGGCTTGGGGGAACCTTTGCTGGATTTGCGGATTTTTACGGTTTTGACGTTTTTTTGTGCCTTATGATGCTTGGCGGGTGTTGACGGGAGGGTGTCGGCGGGGGCCATGGCTTGGACAGTGCGGTAGAAGGGCCGCGGGGCCGGCGGGGGTGGGTCGGGGGTGCCGAGGGGCAGGAATGTCAGCAACAGCGCCGCCAGGGCGAGTGCCAGTATGATGGCCACGCCTAAGCGGTCGCCGGGTGAGAAGCCCTTGATGCCCATCAGAACGGATAGCCGATGGCCAGGTGGAAGGCGAACGCCTTCTTGAAGGCGATGTTGAAGTACTTGCGCGGGTAGTCGGCGTAGGGTGCGTGGAGGCCGTAGCCGAGGTCGCCTCGGATTACCATCATGCCGAGGTCGTAGCGCAGGCCGAAGCCGGTGCCAAGCGCCAGGTCTCGCAGGAAGGTCTTGCCCTCGAGCGTACCGCCGGGACGCAGGTCGTCATGCCGCAGCAGCCATATGTTGCCCGCGTCGACGAAGGCGGCGCCGTGCAGGTCGCCCACAATCGGGAAGCGGTACTCGGCGTTCATCTCCAGCTTGAATGTGCCGGTCTGGTCGAAGTAGCCGTTGATCTGGTCGCTGGGGGCGCGGTAGGAGCCGGGACCGAGGCTGCGCACCGTGAAGGCGCGGATGCTGTTGGCGCCGCCGATGTAGAACTGCTCGATGTAGGGCACCTCCTTGGAATTGCCGTAGGCGTGCTCTGCGCCTATCAGCACACGGGTCACGAGCCACTGGTCCTTGCCCTTGATCAGGCGGCGCGAGTAGACGAGCTGCGCCTGACCCTTGACGAACTGGGCGAACGGGGTGCCGAAGAGCCTCTTCTCCCCCTTGACGCCACAGGCACGCCATAGCCCGGAGAAGATGTTGCCGGCCTCCGAGACGGTGAACGTGAAGTCGATGCCGTTGTTCTGCTCCCGCTCCAGGAACTTGGACAGGCTGTAGGTGTAGCTCATCTGGGGAATGAACTGGTCCTGGAAACTGAGCGCGATGGCAGGGTTGGCGGCCATGATGGAGTCGAACTCGGGAGTGGTGCGCTGCAGCTTGGAATAGGTGAGCCTGAAGGGGGTGAAGGAGTTGGTGACGCGCCTCGAGTAGTTCCACTGATAGGAGTAGGAGGCGTTGAACTGCGCCATCTTGAAGTAGTGGGGGCGGTTGAGTATGCTTGCGCCCAGTCCGACGGTGGTCCAGTTGAGCTCGCGGCGGGTGCGGCGCACGAAGGAGGGGGCGAGCAGGCGGGGAAAGGCTAGGGTGGCCTGCAGGCCCACTTCGTAGCTGTTGAAGACCGACGAGCGACCGCTGCCGGTTTGCCATTCGTAGTCGCCGTTGAGGCTGAGGGTGAGCTTCTCGCCGCCGCCGAAGAGGTTGTTGTGGTGGAGGGAGAAGATGAGGCCCGGGCCGAGGTAGGAGTTTGACTTGGAGGTGGCGTTGATTTCGAGCGAGGCGCTCATGGGGCGGTCGTAGCGGCAGGTGATGAAGACATCCAGGAGCGAGTGCCCGGATGCGGTGTCGGCAGGTATGGGCTGTATCTCCACGCTCTGGAAGATGCCCAGTCGCGACAGGCGTGTCTGGGTGCGGTCCATGTCCCGCACCGAGAAAAGCTTATTCTGGCGGAAGGAGATGGCCGAGGTAATCATGTTGGGGCGTATGTGCTGCGGACGCATCACGGTGAGAAGCCCCTTGGAGGTCTCCAGCGTGTCCGGATAGCCGGGATTGCGGGTGGAGCGGCGGTTGAGCAGTGTGTGGATCCTGCCGGTGCGCCACTGCCGCTTGGCCAGCTCGGGCAAGTTGCTGGCCAGGGTGAGCTTGAGGGCGATGGCGCCGGGATGGATGGTGCTGTCGGCCAGGAACTCGATGTATTCGGGGCGGAAGAAGTAGAAGCCACGGTTGCGCAGGCGGTTGGCGAAGTCCACGCGCACGGCCTCCAGGGAGTCGATGCTGAAGATGGAGCCGGGCTCGAGATACTTGTTTTTTCGCGCTATGGAGTCAATGAAGAGTCCGGCGGGGTGGTCGACGTCACCGAGGTAGATGATGGAGTCGATGAGGTATGGCTCGCCGGTGTGGACGTTGTAGGAGATGCGGGCCTTGCGCGGGTTGCGCTTGTCGGGGGTGACGGTGTAGGTGGCCGAGGAGTTGAAGAAGCCGGCGTCGTCGAGAGTGGACTCGAGCATTCTTACGCGAACTTCGGGGCGGACGTCGCTGATGAGCACCGGCTGGGCCACCAGCTTGCGGTAGAGCCACCCTTTCAGGCCCTTGGCCGAGTCGTTCCAGTTGTTGTAGACCCACAGGCCGATGGGGAAGGGGGTGCGGACGTAGGGCGAGATGAGAGGGTTGTTGGGCTTGACGTTGATGATCTTTTCAAGCTGGCCCTTGAGGTCGCCTGGCAGGCGGACGCTGTCGCCGGGAGTGCTGACGGAGAACTTGCTGACGCCGGTGTAGAGCACCTGGCCCTCGCCCAGGCGGCGGGTGGTGGAGCAGCCCACGGAGCCCAGCAGTAGGAGCAGCGCCAGCGCCAGCGCCGGAAGCCGGGATATTATAAGGTGTCTGTTTGCCTTCATTGCTTGATGGAATCGGTGGGTTCGGGCGCACCAGGGTGCGTCCCTTCTTTCTCAAGGCGCGTGGCGGTGGGAGTGGGAGGGTCGGGCATGCCGGCGTCCTTGTTCTGCTTGCGCTTGCGGCGCAGCCAGCTGAAGAGCTGCTTGAGATTCGACAGCTTGCGCTGCATGACGAAGCCAACGCCGGTCTCGGTGATCTCGCCCTCCAGTATCGACTCGTAGTTGGTGTGGCGGAAGAGCTTGACGTACATCGATGTGGAGTTGGTCTGCCGCAGCATGTACTCGAAGGAGATGTTGGAGATGAGGCTCTCGGCTATGTCCTGGTCCTGGTTGGGATCTGTTGAGTAGTTGCCGCCCACTACGATCTTGAACTTGTTGTTCAGCAGCGACTTGCTGACTTGGTAGGAGTAGGATGTGGAGGTGCCGGAGCGGCCGTCGGTGGTGGTGGCATACTGGTCGATGCCGAAGGTGAGGTCCACGCCTCGGATGTTGTTGGCGGCCCAGTTGTTGAGCTGCCCGGCCAGGAAGCCGTAGAGGGCGTTGGTGGCCATGCCGGCGGCGCCGCCTGACGAGGCCGAGCCGGGTCCGGTGTAGCGGCCGTAGAGGATCATGTTCATGGCCTCGTTGGAGCGCTGGTCGACGCTCATGCTCTGCAGCTCGTTGGAGATTGAAATGTCGTCGTTGGTCGAGAGATCGAAAAGCACGTTGGGGCGCGACAGGGTGCCGGTGGCGGAGATGGTGACCAGGAAGTTGATGACGCGGCTGGAGTTGCCGCCGCTGCTGACTGCGGATTTCATCTCGTCGCTGGCGGTGACGTGCAGGGTGGGGTTGAGTATGTCGCCGGTGAAGGCCACGTAGCTGTCCTGGGCTATGTCGAAGCGCTTCTCGCCGAGGGCCGGGATGGAGTAGCGGGCGAAGCCGGCGCCGAGGTTGAGCTGGCCGTTGAGGCGCATGTCGCCCATGTAGTTCTGGAAGTAGGAGAGCTGGCCGTAGGGGGAGAGCTGTACGCAGTTGGTGCCGTTGCTGTTGAGGTTGACGGTGACTTTGACTCCGTTGGAGATGTTGAGTCCGGCTGTGATGCGCATGGTTGACTGCTGCTCCAGCGAGTCGGCCGTTGCCACGAGTGTGGAATCGCTGAACTGAACGAAGCGGACGACGTTGCCGGCGTCGGTCTGGGCCATCTGCTCGGCGTCCGAGAGGGTGTAGGCGACGTCGGTGCCGCTGAGTACGGAGAGGTCTCCCTGGACGTCGAGCAGGCTCATGGGGCCCCTGACGGTGGCGTTGGCGTTCAGCAGCACCTTGCCGTAAATCTGGCTGCGGGCACGCTTGTCGTTGTCGATGAGCATGAAGTTGCGGCCCGACAGGCTGAGGTCGAGGCGCGTGTCGGAGAGCTTGGTGGCGTCGACTGTACCGTTGATTTTCAGCGAGTTGCGGACTCCGTAGATGTCGAAGTCGTTGAATGTAACCTTGGAGTCGACTACGGTCAGGGGCACGGTGTCGAGTGTAAGCGTCCCGGCCATCATGGGTATTAGGACCTTGACGTCGCGGCAGGTGACATTGCCGTTGAGCACCGGCGAGGTCATGGAACCGGTCATGGACATGGTGCCGGTGAGATGGCCGCTGACCTGGGCCATGTCGGCAGGCAGGAAGGCGTTGGCCACCGACACGGGGAAGTCAGACATATCTACGCTCATGTCGGTAGGCTGCAGGGAGCCGTCGGGACCCTTTGCCAGGGTGCCGTTGAAGGCGAAGGCCTTGTGGCCGTCTATGTCGAGTTCGGCGTGGGCCGACGTGTTGCCGGTAAGGTCGAGCCCGGCGTTGAATGTGCCGTTGAAGTCGGCTACGCGGCGCCCGTCGTAGGTGAAGTCGCGGAGGCTGATGGTGCCGTCGCCGGTGAATGCGCTCCCCTCTAAGACGAGGTTGGCGTCGGCGTTGAGAACGCCGGTGATGTCCGGCAGCCCGGGCATTATCTGCATGAAGTCGTGCAAGTTGACGTTGTCCAGGCCGAGGGAGAGCATGGGCATCTCCTTGCCTGGGAGGTTCACGGTCCTGAGGCTGATGCGGCTCTCCTTGCTCTGCGCCGAGAGGTTGGCATCCACACGTCGGTTCATGTCGTAGGAGATGTAGTTGTCGGAGTTGAAGGTCCAGGGCAGGTAGCCGATGGTGGCTTTCAGGGGGGTGAAGTGGAGGGTGGCGAGGGTATCTGTGAAGAAGACGGTGGCTCCGAGGCGATAGCCGGTCTCGCCCTTGAGGTTCTTCTGTCGCAGGAAGGCGGAAGCGCGCTGTAGGCCGACGTAGCCGGTGAGGTTGACGTCGGCATATTCGTCCATGTTGCCTGGAGCGTTGCCCACGTGCAGGGCGTAGTCGAGGAGCTGGCCGCGCTCGCGGAAACTGGCGGTGATGGTGTCGAGGGTCATGGACGTGGTCGAGAAGCGCGTCACGGCCGCGTCGGCGTGGAACAGGGTGTCGTTGACGATTTCGGCCGATATGCTGTCGAGTGCCAGCTCCGAGGGTTTTAACAGCTCTTCTACGAGACCCTGGCCGCTGGCATGCAGCTGCATGGCGAAGACGGGAAGTACTGTCTGTAGCTCCGCCATGTCGAGTTTCTTGGTTTCCACCACCTGGTGGGTTAAGAGCTTGAGTGCGCGTTCCATCTGCGGCAGGAGATGCTTCATGCCCTGCGGGGCGGTGAAGTCGGCGAAGATACCGCGGGCGTCGATCTGGGCGTGCGTGGTGTCGGGGGTGGCCAGCAGGGCGGCGCTGATGTCGCCGGGCAGGTCGTAGACGGACGGCCCGGAGCGGTAGTAGAGGTCACTGCCCACGAGGTTCATGTCGCAGGTCATGCGACTGGGGCTGACGCTGCCGGTCAGGCGGAAGGAGCCTCGGGCGTCCATGGTGTCGGGGCTGAGGCCGAGCAGGCGCAGGTCGAGTCGGGCGATGTCGGCCGTCATGTCCACATCGTAGAGGTCGCGGCCGATGGTGCCGGTGGCGGAGATGTCGCCCGTAAGCGCGTCGTTGTCGCTTGATAGGTCGACGTCGAAAGCGCCGTTGTGGAGCGTGGCCTTGGCCAGGATGCCCGTGAGCGGGTACTTGTTGTAATCTACGCGGTCGAGGCGCATGTCGACGTTGGTGACGGCTCCCGGCTTGGTCGGGTTGAAGCCGGTGCCCTTGGCCAGGAGGTGGCCGGTGACGATGCCCAGGCCGGAGCCGGGGGCGAAGCGGCCTACGTCTATCCCGCGCATGTCCACGTCGGCGTAATATCGCTCGGAGCTGAGTCCCACTCGTCCGTCGGCCCTGACGTCGCCGGCCGGCGACGTCAGGGTGAACTGGGCGGCGTAGTCCTGGCCTGCGGCGGTGGCGTGGCCCTGCACCAGGAATGGCGGCAGGTCGAAGTCTTTCAGCTCAAGCAGGCTCTGCACCGGGCCGGGCTGCATGAGGTTGCCGTAGAAGTCGAGGTCGGCGTTGAGCTTGGCGGGCTGCATGACGTTGGCAACGCGACCGTTGGCGCGCAGGTTGATGAAGCCGGGCATCTGTACCTGTAGCTTGTCGATGGCGATGTCGGCCATGCAGCCGCGGGCGTTGACTTGCGCCTGGAGGGCGCCGAAGCGGGCGAAGGGGCGAAGCAGCTTGCCTGCCGACGGCATGAACGCGGCGATGTCGCTCTGTCCGATGCTGAAGATGCCTTTCAGGGTGAAGGGGGCCATGGGTTCCATGGCCATCGAACCCATGGACATATAGGCGTCGGCCTGGAGGCGTGAGGCGGTGGTGGTGACGATGAGGTCTTTCAGTCCGATGCCGGTGGAGTCGATGTCGACCAGGCCGGAGCCGGAGGTGATGGTCAGGCCGCAGCGCTCGCGTCCTTCGAGGCGGGTGACGGGTAGGCGCAGTGTCGTTTCCTGGTTGTAGAAGTCGGCTAATTGCAGGTTGAGTCCGGTGAACTGCATGAAGGCGGGGTCGAAGCCGGGCTGCGGACGGGCTCCCTTGGTGGCGTAGAGGGCGGAGAAGTCGGTCAGCCCTATCTCGTGCCCCTTGATGGTGATGGGGGCGGACTTGTACGGTGACGGGGGCGGGGCTGGGTGCGTAGCCACGTACTGAGCCGTAGGGGTGATGTAGGTGGCGGAGCCCCGTCCGATCTGCGCCTTCTGTATCTCGATGAGGTTGTTCTTGAGGTCCACCAGTCCGCCTTCGAGCTCGAGACTATGGGCGTGGATACCCAGCGAGTCGATGGTTGGCAGCATGGACATGGCGAAAGTGAAGTCCTGCAGGCGCAGTTTCTTTGCGCGGATGATGAAGACGCCCGGGGTGGGAGGCTTCGGCTTGGACTTCCACACGTCCATGTAGAGGTCGATGCGGCCGCCGCGCAGGGTGGCCTCGTCGATGTTGATTATAGACTGCTTTATGTCGGCCGAGGCGCCGGGGGTGGCGTCGAAGTAGGGTGCGTAGATCTTGAGGGTCATGGAGGAGTCCTCGCTGAGCATGCGGTAGTAGGCGTCGGCCAGGTGCAGCTTCTTGACCTGTATGTCGAGGTGGAGGAGCGGCAGCATCCTGACGTCGACGTCGGCGGTGCGGGCGCGGACCATGGTGTCGCCGGACGCCTCGAGCACGGTGACGCCGTCGAGGCTGACGTCAAGGGGGAAGCGGAGGCGGAAGCGGTCGATTTCGATTTTCATCCCGGTGGACTTATGCACTTGGTCGCAGGCTATGTCCTTGACCAGTGTCTGGACGGGCGGGATGTACAGGAGCCAGGGGAGGAGGAGGATGAAGACGAGCAGGCCGAGCAGCACTTTGAGGGTGCGGCGCAGCCAGGTGGGCTTTATTATGTGGCGGTGAGGCTTCTTGCCTTTGGGGGAGTGCAGGCCTGTCGTCAGGCCGTCGCCCGGCTGCCTGGCGTCCGTGGCTGCGGATGCTTCGTGCTGGGGCGCGTGGGCGCTGTCGAGCGTGTCGTTCATGCCTTTTCGGGTATGTTTTTCTTGCACCATAGGAGCTGGAGAAAGCTGTAGACGACGCCCATGGCGACGGCGCCGATGCCCTGGGCGGCGATGTCGTGCCAGTCGAACCAGCGGCGGTATTCCTCCGGGGTGAAGGTCTGCATGTACTCGGTGCCGCCGGTAATCGCCAGGGTGATGAGGGTGAAGAGGATGAGCATCGGTCCGGGCACTGCCTTCCACTGGCGGCGGCGCTGCCAGTCAAAGGCGATGACGAACACCATCGTCGCTGCCATGATTATGTGCACGGCGAAGTCGAAGTCGCTGAAGGTGTCGCACATTGTCTCCATGAAGGGGGTAGGCACGTCCATCATCCATACCACTACCAGCAGGTATGCCAGGGTGAATGTCCAGCGGGGGAACGAGGCGAAGAAGTTTTTCAATTTGTGGTTTGTGTTTTGTGGTTGGGCGGGGGTCCTCTATGGCCGTCCGTATAGGACGGGATGGCGTCCTCGGATCGGTGGCCACTCGCGGTGGGAATGGACAAAAGACGCAAGGCGACTTGCAGCCGCACCCTTGGGGGCCCTGCCGAAGACGCCTTGCTCTTTGACTGCGGAAGTGTGCCGGGCCGACGGTGCGGCTTCGGCGCCCACTTACTTGCGGATGCCGAGCTCCTTCTTGGCGATGATGTCGCGGTAGCGCTGGATGTCCTTGCGGATGAGGTAGTCCAGCAGGGCGCGGCGCTTGCCTACGAGGGCCTTCAGGGCACGCTGGGTGGCGTGGTCCTTGTGGTTCTCCTTGAGGTGCTGGGTGAGGTGGGCGATGCGCACCGAGAAGAGTGCGATCTGGCTTTCGGGGCTGCCGGTGTCATTACGGTCCTTGCCGTATTTCTCAAAGATGTCTGCTTTTTCTTCGTTGCTGAGGTGCATGAGAGAAATGGTTTTTTTGGTTGATGTTTGTGGTTGCGCATTTCTCCAAGCGCCATGTCGGTCCTTTTCTTCTCTCGCGGGCCGGGCGCTTGTTCAAAACGCACCGCAAAATTACAAAAAAATTCCCAAACCGCCAAATCTCTGCTGGTTCTCTGCCTCCAATGGAAAATGCTTCGAGGTCGCGCGGACGGATTGGCGCGGCCTCGGAATGATGTGGGGCATCCGGGTTGGCCTGCCCCACGGTGCTGGGGGTTTCGTTTTCTGCAGCCTCGTTTCCCTGGCGCCGGGCGTCAGTACCAGCGGATGCCGTTGCGGGTCGACGAGCGCTTGTCCCACTTGAGGTCGCGGAGCATCGACGCCTTCACGGAGATGTGGAAGTTGAAGGACTTGTACGGCCCCACGGGGATGAACGAGCAGGTCATGGTGAAGCAGTGCAGGTCGCGGCTCACCGAGCAGTTCATGTACGAGATCTTGTGGAGGTCGAAGTTGTAGGAGGCCGACATGTTGAAGTTCCAGTTGGGGGTGGGGCGGAGGTTGCCGTTCACGCTCAGGTTTTGGGTCCACTTGCCGGAGTATTCGAGCTTGTCGTAGTCGAAGGCGCCCCAGCCGTAGTTGACGGAGTAGTTGAACGTCAGCGACCAGGGGCATTCCCAGCGGGCGTAGCCGTCGGCGTCGATGTCAGCTTTCTTGTTGCTGTTGTTCTTGCTGCGGCGGTTGCGTGCGGTCTCGCCGAAGTCCTCTCCGTCGTCGCCGTACTCGTCTCCGTCGTCGGTGTCGCCGGTGTCGTCATTCTTGTCGGGGCTGCGGCGGAATGTGGCGTTGTTGAAGGTGTAGGAGAAGGATGTGCCGGTGGAGGTGAGGCGCGCCAGGCCCTTGCCGTGGCTGATGCGGAGGCGGTCGACGCGCCGGGGGGAGCCGTTGGCGTCGACCGTGTACATGTACGGGTCCCAGGTAGCCGACAGGTTGAGGTTGAAGTTCTTGATCAGGCGCAGCATCATCGAGGTGGTGATGTTGGAGAAGCGCAGGGAGTCGGCGGCGAAGTTGTAGCTCTGGCCGATGGTGAGGTTCTCGATCAGCGACACTTTCTTAACTCCGGTGGAGTCCTTGTCGGAGCGGATCTTCATCTCCAGGTTGTTGGCAAAGGAGTAGGATAGCATGGCGGTCTTGCCTCGGGAGGGTGCGCCGAAGGGGGAGTTCTGGAAGTAGTTGTAGTCTACTCGCACTGGCTCGCCGCCGGGTGAGGAGGCGGGGCGGTAGTAGTGGTCCCAGATGCCCCAGCCGGGAGCGCCGAAGTCGGGCGAGCCGCTGAAGGAGATGGTGGGGGTGATGACGTGGCGGATCATCTGCACCTTGTCGCCCATGAACTTGAGGGGTTTCCAGAAGCCGTAGACCTTGGTGGTGAGCGCTATCTGGGCGGAGAAGTCGAGCAGGTTGTAGAAGCCGTTGGCTGTGTCGCAGACTTCGGCCGAGGCGTTGGGGTCCCAGGCGCGGCGCACTTTCTGGAAATACATGCGGTCGTTGATGCGCACCGACGGGGTGATGTTGAAGTACTTGAAGGCGGTGAAGGTGGCCTGGACGGGGAGCTGGTGGCTGAGGCCGTTGCTCCAGTCCTTGACAAGGTTTTTCTTGAAGAACTGGTCCTGGCGGGCGGTGAGGGAGTTCTGGAACTGGCCGGAGTATGAGATGCGTATCTTCTCGTACCAGCGCTCGCCGCCCACGGCCCGCTTGCGCTTGAAGGGGGAGGTCTGGGCCAGGGTGACGGTGAAGTTGGGGAAGGAGACGCTGAGGGTGGAGTCCTGGGTGCGCTGGGCTATGTTGGCGGTGGCCGACACGCTCCACTTGGTGCCGGGAGGGCGCCAGGTGAGGTTGACGGTGCTGGACTTGGTGTTCTCGGTGAAGGCGTTGGAGTAGTAGGAGTTGAGGTCGTTGCGGGTGTAGCCTGAGGTGGTGTAGTTGACGGAGGCGGAGAAGTTGAGGAAGGGGTTTGCCTTGGCGTCCTGCGTGTGTGTCCAGGCCACTCGGAAGTTGGTGGCCTTGGCATAGTCGGGCGCGCCCTTGTCGCCTGTGATGGTGGTGAGGTAGCTGATCTCGGCCTGTCCGCGGTAGCGGTAGCGCTTGGCGTAGGTGCTGCGTCCGGAGATGCCCCACGAGCCTTTGGTGTAGATCTCGCCGCGCAGGGCCAGGTCCACGTTGTCGTTGATGGCGAAGTAGTAGCCGCCGTCGCGCAGGTAGAAGCCTCGGTTGTAGTCGTCGCCGAAGCTGGGGAAGATGATGCCCGAGGAGTAGTCCTTGGAGAAGGGGAAGAAGCCGAAGGGGACTGCCAGTGGCAGGGGCACGTCGGCCAGGACCATGTAGGCGGGGCCGGAGACGACGTTCTTCTTGGGGCGCACGCGGGCCTTGGTGAGCTGGAAGTAGAAGTGCGGGTGCTCGTGGTCGTCGCAGGTGGTGTACTTGCCGTCGGCCACGTAGAATGAGCCGTCTTCCATCTTCTTTGCCTTGCCGCCGGTCAGGTAGCCTTCGCCCTGCTCGGTTACGACGTCGGTGATGTAGCCGCGCTGGGTGCGGAAGTTGTACTTCATGGTGCCGGATGCGTACTCGCCGCTGTGGTCGCGGAATACGGGGCGTGTGTCCTCGCCGGAGCTTATGGAGTCGGGCAGCGGCGCGGCGTAGACGGTGGAGGAGTCCATGTCCATCTGCACGTGGCCGGCGTTGAGCTTGAACTCTCCGTATTCCACGGTGGAGTTGCCGAACATGTGGGCGTTGCTCTGGTTGTAGAAGACGATGGAGTCCTTGGCGGAGAACTTTACGGGATTCTCGATGTCGGAACTCTCGCGGTTGATGAGCGAGTGCGGTCGGCGGTCGGCATAGATGGAGTCGATGGCCTCGTCGGAGGGCCCGACGGGCTCGCGGTCATTTGGCTGTGAGCTGATGGCTGAGAGTTGAGAGGCGGAATCAAGGGCTGCTGCTGCGGTGGGGGTGTCGGGTCCGGGCGGGGCCGCGACGTGCTGTGGCGATGCCGGGCCGCTGTGTCGCCCGGCCGCCATGATGCCCACGATTGTCAGGGCCGCGATATATGTAAGTAGCCTTCTCAAGATGAGTCCGTCCGATATGGTCCGTGCGGCCATAGTTGCCGTCAGGGCCTACGTGGCTGCAAAGTTACCGCTATTTTCCGAACCGTGCAAACGGTGGCGATTATGCGAGTCTGCGATTGAACGATTTTTTGGAGCGTGGGTTCGTTGTCTTTAAAGACCTTAAAGGCGCAGAGTTTACTTGCCGCGGCGCATGCGGACTTCCTGGGCTTCGTCGCGGCCGTGGCGCAGGAGGATCTTCCAGGTGTAGGCGCGTAGGAAGCCGGTGCCGTAGCCGAAGAGCTGCACCATGCTGGTGGCGACGGCCATCAGGGCGAGACTGAGGCGCCGCATCTGCACCCAGGCGCCGATGAACAGGGCCGTCAGGTAGGCGCCCAGGGGAATGAGCATCCATGGGCAGAAGATGGAGCCGGCGAGCAGGACTATGGCGCCGAGCACGAACAGGGCCGGCAGCCAGTGCACGAGCTTCATGGAGCCTGGGTAGAGGAGCTGAAGCGTGATGCGGCTCATGCCGAAGACGTGGACCTGGCGCCAGAACTTGCGCATGCTCACGCGGCGCTTGTGGAAGACTTTGACGCTGCGGTAGAGGGCGATGGTGAACCCGGCCTGGCGGATGCGGGTGCTCATGTCGATGTCTTCGGAGAACATCTCGCGGAAGCCGCCGACGGTGTCGGCCACCTGGCGTGAGAAGCCGGTGTTGAAGGTGCGGGGCACGAATTTCTCCATCTGCACTTTGCCGCCGCGGATTCCGCCGGTGGTGAGGAAGGCGGTCATGGAGTAGTTGATGGCTTTCTGGAGGTCGGAGAAGGATTCGTGTGCGTCGTCGGGGCCGCCGAAGCAGTCGGCAGGGTGATCCTTGAGTTCGCGGCGCAGATTGGCCACGTAGTCGGGCGGCAGGATGCAGTCGGAGTCGACGAAGACGAGGAAGTCGCCGTTGGCCTGCGAGATGCCGTAGTTGCGGGCCGGGGAGCGCCCCTCGTTCTGCCGGAAGTGGTACTGCAGGCGCATGAAGGGTGCGGCGGCTTCGGCCTGCTGGCGGCAGGGCACCGACGAGCCGTCTTCGACGAGTATGATCTCGAAGCCCTTGTCGGTCTGTTCCCTGAGGCTGGCAAGCAGCTCGGCGACCTCGTCGGGCCGGTTGTACACCGGCACTATGATGGAAAAGAGTCCTTTCTCCATAATTGAAAGCTGAGGGTCTATGGTTGAGAGTGTAAAAGGGTGCACCTGCGACACCGCAGATGCACCGTTGTTGCTATTAGACGAGCGTGCTTTATGGCCACGCTCAACCCTTTACGCGGCCGAGGTAGGAGCCGTCGCGTGTGTCTACCTCGATGAACTCGTCGGTGTTGACGAAGAGGGGTACGCGTACGGTGGCGCCGGTCTCGACGGTTGCGGGCTTGAGGGTGTTGGTGGCGGTGTCGCCCTTGACGCCGGGTTCGGTGTAGGTGATCTTGAGGACGGTCTTGATGGGCATCTCGGCGTAGAGCACGGTGTCGGTGGAGGCGTCGGAGACGACTTCCACGGTGTCGCCCTCCTTCATGAAGGCGGAGCCGGTGACGAGTTCTTTGCTGATGGGGATCTGCTCGAAGGTCTCGTTGTTCATGAAGATGTCGGAGTCGCCCTCGGCGTAGAGGTACTGGTAGGGGCGGCGCTCTACGCGTACGTCCTCGAGCTTCTCGCCGATGTTGAAGCGGCGTTCGAGCACTCGGCCGTCGACGACGTCCTTGAGCTTGGTGCGCATGAAGGTGTTGCCCTTGCCGGGTTTTACGTGCAGGAACTCCACGCAGAAATAGAGGCGGCCGTCCATGCGGATGCAGGTGCCGTTTTTGATGTCTTGAGCGTTAATCATTGCTGTGTATGAGTGGTGGGCCTCAGGGCCACGGTTAGTTTCAGGCCACAAAATTAGTGATAATTCTGCTATTGGCAAAAACATTTTCGTGAAAACCGCGAAAATGGTCGGATTGCCTCGCACGGGTGGAAAATTTTTGTATCTTTGCAACATCGATAAACCCGTGATGAAGTTGTCGGCTTGGTGGGCGTGGAATTCTGGCTCGGAGGCGAAGGCGGCAGCTGTGCCGACAAAATAAGTTCCTGCCCCTTTTGATGGCAGGAACTTGTACGGATTTTCAGACGAGCGCGCTTTATTGCGCACGCTCAATCTCAGCGGGCGAGGATGAGGGCGGAGTAGGGTGCCACGGTGAGCTTGCCGCCCTTGGAAGTGCCGAGGTCGCCGGTGGGGGAGATACGGCCGTCGTTGGCCACGATCTTCCACTTGCCGCGGGGTACGCTGACGGTCTGGGCGTGGTCGGCGCCGTTGAAGATGACTTTGATCTCTGCCCACTGGTCGCCGCCGGCGTGGTCGGTGAGGGAATAGGAGACGAGGTTGGGCTGCCTGGCGGAGTCGATGGCGTCGAAGCGGAGGTGCCTGGCGATGTCTTCGGCGGTGCGCAGGCGGAAGGCGGGATGGTTTTTGCGCAGGGTGATGAGGTCGCGGTAGTAGTCGAACTGCTCGCAGTTGGCGGTCTTGAGGGTCCAGTCGATGGCATTGACGGAGTCGGGCAGGTTGTAGGTGTTGTGGTGACCTTTCTTGTTGCGGAAGATTTCCTCTCCGGCGAACATGAAGGGGGTGCCCTGTGAGGTGAAGACTATGGTCTGTGCCAGGCGGGCGGCGCGCTTGCGCACGGAGTCGGGGACGTCGGGCATGGAGAGGCGCAGCTTGTCGGTGAGGCAGAGGTCGTCGTGGCAGCTGACGTAGTTGATGATCGTCTGGGGGGAGGCGGCGTAGGGGAACTTGGAGTTGTTGCCTTTGGCGTAGTCGACTTGTGGGTGTGCGGTGGCGGCCACGATGCCGATCTTGACGGTCTCTTCGAGTCCGGGCTTTCCGGTGGCGAAGCCGGGGTCCTGGGCGGAGGAGTAGTGGCCCTTGATGGCGTCGCGGAGGTCGTCGCTGAAGACGGCTACGCCGTGCATCTTGCTGACGTTCTCTTTGAGGGCTCGGCGCTCGGGTGCGAGGGGCGAGTCGCCGGCGGTCCAGCCTTCGCCGTAGATGATGATGTCGGGGTTGATGGCGCGGAGGGTGTCGGCGACGCGGTTCATGGTCTCGGTGTCGTGGATGGCCATGAGGTCGAATCGGAAGCCGTCGATGTGGTACTCGCGGGCCCAGTAGGCCACGGAGTTGACGATGTAGTCGCTCATCTGTCGGCGTTCGGAGGCTGTCTCGTTGCCGCAGCCGGAGGCGTCGGAGTAGCGGCCGTCGTCCCAGTGGCGGTGGTAGTAGCCGGGGGCGGTGAGCTCGAAGTTTGAGTCGTCGTTTTGGGCGGTGTGGTTGTAGACGACGTCCATGATGATGCCTATGCCGTTTTCATGCAGTGACTTGACCATCTGCTTGAATTCGCGGATGCGGGTGGAGGGATCGGAGGGGTTGGTGGAGTATGAGCCTTCGGGGACGTTGTAGTTGAGGGGGTCGTAGCCCCAGTTGTAGGTGTTGGCGGGGAGGTCGGCCTCGTCGACGGAGTTGTAGTCGTAGCTGGGGAGGATGTGGATGTGTGTCACGCCCAGGTCTTTGAGGTGGTCGATGCCGGTCGGGGCGCCCTGGGGGGTGTGGGTGCCGGGCTCGGTCATGGCCAGGAACTTGCCTTTGTTGGCGATTCCGGAACTGGGATGGACGCTGAAGTCGCGGTGGTGCATCTCGTAGATGACGGCGTCGGTGATGGACTTGGTGCGGGGGCCCTTGTCGCCGTCCCAGCCTTCGGGATTGGTGGCGGCGAGGTCTATGATGGCGGCGCGGTTGCCGTTGACGCCTACTGCCTTGGGCCATACGCCGGGGGTCTCCTGCAGCCAGCGGCCTTTGTCCTTGATGCGGAAGGTGTAGAAGCGGCCGTAGAGCCGGGTGGGGAGTGCGGCGGTCCAGGTGCCGCTCTCGGGCTGGAAGGCCATGGGGAGGGTGTCGAGGGGTGTGCCGTTGGCGCCGTCGGCGTAGAGGAGCACCTGGGCGGCCTCTGCCTTGGGGCTCCACAGGCGCCAGTGGGTGCCGGCGGCGTCGACCTTGAGTTCGAGGTCGGAGCCGGTGTAGGTGGGGTAGCTGACGAACTGCTGGTCGTAGGTGCTCTGCGCGGACACGGCGGCACAGCCCAGGCCAAGGGTCATCATGGCGAGAAGGGGGTTGATTTTCATCTGACGTGTAAGTGTAGGCTTTTTTCTTATCTAACAATATAATAATGTGTTTATTGCGTGTGGAAAACGGGAAAGCGGTCCGGGCTTGTGGCCGCGGACCGCTTTGCGGGTATATCGTTATGCGTGGTTACTTGGCGGGGACAGCGTCGGTGGCGTTGCCCTGGGCGGGTGTGGTGTCGTTGGGGGCTATCTGCTGCACGGCTTCGCCTATGGCGCCTACGATGGTGTCGCCTGCGCTGTCTACGGCCTCTACCACCTCGCCGACTACTTCTTCTTCGGCGGGCTGCTGCTGGTTGTCCTTGTTGCCGCCGCAGGAGGCGAGCATGGTCATGGCGCAGATGGCGCCTGCGAAAAGTACTTTCTTGATCATTTTCTTTGTCAGTTAGATTAAACCGGGAGCACGGTCCAGCCGTGTTCCCGGTGATTATAACAAACAACCTTCGGAAAAGTTGATTTCCGAGGATATTTTTATGGCGTAGTTATGCCAGGCGCTTGAGGATTTCGCGGAGGAACTTCCAGAACTCCTGCACGGAGGCGATGTTGGCCTTCTCGTTGGGGGAGTGGATGTCGCGGAGTGTCGGGCCGAAGGAAATCATGTCGAGTCCGGGCATCTTCTCGAGGAAGAGTCCGCATTCGAGTCCGGCGTGGAGAGCCTCGACGCGGGGCTCGTAGCCGAAGAGGTCCTTGAAGCTCTGCTCTGCCACAGCCAGGACTTTGCTGTCCTTGTCGGGTGCCCAGCCCACGTAGGCGTCGCCGAAGGTGACGTCGCAGCCGATGAGCTGGTAGAGTGCCTTGATGCGGTTGCCGATCTCGTCGCGGCGGCTGTCAACGGCCGAGCGCATGTGCACGGTGACTTCGATGTGGTTGTCGGGCTTCATCTTGATGCTTGCCAGGTTGCAGGAGGTCTCGATGAGACCTTCCACGACGGCGCTCATGCTCTGCACGCCGTTGGGGGTGGCGAAGATGGCGGAGAAGAGGTCGTTGGCCTGGAAGGCGGCGATGACTTTCTCGGGCTTGGGGGCCTTCTCGATGCTGAAGAGGAAGTCGGGGCTCTCGGTGAGGGCGAACTCGGCGTGGAGCGTGTCGTTGAATGCGGTGGCGCGGTTGACGAGCTCCTGTGCGTGGCGGGCGTTGACGCCGATCCAGGCGCTGGCCTCGCGGGGGATGGCGTTGGCGAGTCCGCCGCCGTCGATCTCTGCCAGGTCGATGCCTTCGAATTCTTCGGCGCTCATCCACAGGAAGCGGGCGAGTTGCTGGTTGGCGTTGGCGCGGCCCAGGCCGATCTCCATGCCGGAGTGGCCGCCGTTGAGGCGCTCTATCCTGACGCGGAAGTACTCGTAGCCGGGGGTGGGCTCCTCGGAGTCGTATTCGAGTTCGGCGACGGCTACCTGGCCGCCTGCGCAGCCGATGACGAGCTGGCCGTGCTCCTCGGAGTCGAGGTTGAGGAGGATGTCGCCGTTTACGAAGCCGGGCTGGAGGCCGTTGGCGCCGCCGAGGCCCTGTTCCTCGTCGACGGTGAAGAGGCACTGGATGGGTCCGTGGACGATGCTGTCGTCGAGCAGGACTGCCATGGCGGTGGCGCAGCCGAGGCCGTTGTCGGCGCCGAGGGTGGTGCCGTCGGCGCGTACCCACTCGCCGTCGACGATGGTGGTGATGGGGTCTGTCAGGAAGTCGTGCTCCTTGTCGGCGTTCTTCTCGGCCACCATGTCCATGTGTCCCTGGAGGATGATGGCGGGGGCGTTCTCGTGGCCTGGTGTGGCGGGCTTGGTCATGGCCACGTTGCCGGCCTCGTCGGTGCGGGCGGAAATGCCGTGGCGGTCGGCCCAGCCTAACATGAACTCACGCATCTTGTCCATGTGGAAGGTGGGGCGAGGCACTTTTGTTATCTCGTCGAAGCATTGCCAGATGAGCTTCGGTTCAAGGTCTGTGATCTTCATAAGGTCTATCTGATGGTGATGGGTTTGCAAATTGGTGACTTCGTGGGCGCCGCCCGAAAGGATGCAGATGTGCCTTTATGACGCGCCCTGGGCTTTGAATCGTTTGTATGCCGCTGCCATGCGGGTATGGTAGCCTTTGCGCTTGTAGCCGGGACCGTTGTATGCGCGGGCGAAGGCGCTCCAGTTCTTGGTGCGGAGGTGCCTGACCTGTCCGGTGTTGATGAGCATGGCGGCGAAGAGCTCGAGCTGTTCGAGCTCTGAGTCGCTCATGAGGCGCACGAACTCCTGGATGGTCTCGCAGCCGCATAGGCGGTAGTTGAAGCCGCCGATCTGGAACATTCCCCAGAAGGTGCAGAGGTCGGCCTGCTCGATGCAGATCTTGCGGGCGTTGATGAGCTTCTGCCAGGCCTTGCGGGCGTATGCGTGCTTGAGTCCTTTGGGAATCTGCGTGTCGGCGGGGGCCTTGGCGCGGTTCTTCACCTTGCGCCCGGCGGCGCCCCACATGGAGCGGTCGCAGTTGACTACGGGCACTCCGGGTCCCCAGAAGCCCTCCATGGCCTTGCCTGCCTCTATAACCACCACGGCCTTGATGGCGGCCACTTCGACCTGCAGCTCTTCGGCCACGCGGCGGAAGTCCTCGTCGGTGAGAGTGGTGTAACGGGTGGCGGCGTCGGCTGCGGGGAGTACGCTGTCGATCTTCACGGGCACCAGGTTGCCGGTGTCGGCGACCTGTGCCGAAGCCGGGGCCGCGCCCCTGTCGCCGTCGCTTCCGGGGGGGAGGCAGGCGGCGAAAGTGGCGCAGGCCAGCAGGGTGATGGCTACCGATGCCGCATAGCGGCCGGTGTTCATGCCTCGGCGACTTTCTTCAGGGTCAGGCAGAGGTGCTTCCAGAACTTGTCCACGGTGGGGATGTTCAGGGCCTCGTCGGGGGAGTGCACGCCGGTCATGGTGGGGCCGAAGGATACCATGTCCAGGCCGGGCAGGGTGTCAAGGAAGAGGCCGCACTCCAGGCCGGCGTGGATGGCCTTGATGGCGGGGCGCACGCCGAAGAGTTCCTCGTAGGCGTCGGCGCTCAGCTTCATTATGCGGCTGTCCATGTTGGGAGTCCAGCCGGGATAGCTGCCGGCCTGCTCGATGCGGGCGCCGGCGAGCTGGAAGTGGGCGGCCACCTGGCCGGCGATGTCCTCCTTGCGGCTCTCCACGCTGGAGCGCTGCAGCGACGTGATCTTGATCTGGTTGTCGGCGGTCATCTTCACGGCGGCCAGGTTGGTGGAGGTCTCCACCAGGCCCTCCAGGTCGTGGCTCATGGCGTACACGCCGTGGGGCGCGGAGTAGATGCTGCGGATCAGCGCCAGGCCGGTCTCGGAGTCGATGCAGTATTCGGGGCGCTCCACCTTCTCGATGGTGAACTCCATGCCGGGCTCGACGCCCTTGTACTCGGCGCGGATGGCGTCGGCGTACTTCCTGAGGTATTCGCGGAGCTGCACCTCGTGGTCGTTGTGGATGCCGAAGACGCAGTGCGCCTCGCGTGCGATGGCGTTGCGGAGGTTGCCGCCGTCGAACTCGCAAACGGCCACGGGCCACTTCTGGGAGCATTCCCAGACGAAGCGGGCGATGACCTTGTTGGCGTTGGCGCGGCCGGCGTTGATGTCGGAGCCGGAGTGGCCGCCGAGCAGGCCTTTCACGCTCACGCGCATGTAGTGGAAGTTCTCGGGGGTCAGCGAGCGGGTGTAGGTGAAGTATGCGGTGGTGTCGATGCCGCCGGCGCAGCCTACGAAGATCTCGCCGTCGTCTTCGGAGTCGAGGTTGATGAGGATGGTGCCCTTGACGAGGTCCTTGCCGAGGTTCTGTGCGCCTTCGAGGCCGATTTCCTCGTTGACGGTGAAGAGGCACTCGATGGGGCCGTGCTCCAGGGTGTTGTCGAGCATTACGGCCAGGCCTGCGGCCATGCCGATGCCGTTGTCGGCGCCGAGGGTGGTGCCGCGGGCGCGTACCCAGTCGCCGTCGATGTATGTCTCGATGGGGTCCTTCAGGAAGTCGTGCTGCACGTCGTTGTTCTTCTCGGCCACCATGTCCATGTGGGCCTGGAGGATGACGGTGGGAGCGTTCTCGTAGCCGGGCGTGGCACCCTTGCTCATGGCCACGTTGCCAACCTTGTCGGTGTGGGCCTCCAGGTTGTGCTCGGCGGCGAAGTCGAGCAGGAATTTGCGGATCTGTTCCTCGTGGGTCGAGGGGCGCGGCACCTTGGTGATGGCGTCGAAGCACTGCCAGATAAGCGCAGGCTTAAGGTCTTTTACTTCCATTGTATTAGGTGTGTTGTTTCTGTTGTTGCTTTCATGGCCGGGCCGGGGGGGGCCGTTACGCTTGCAAATTTAGCAAATAATTCCGACAGCCACAAATCCCCCGGGTGATTTAGGATTTTTTAAAGATTGTGCGGGGCGCGAATGAAATATTTTGTGTAATTTTGCGGCGCTATAGGGTCTCCTGGCCCTCGGAAACGAAACATACATCAGTAATGAAACGTACCATACCCGCACTGCTGGTCGTTCTGTCGGCCATCTTCATGCTCAGTGTCACCTCCTGCGGAGGCGACAAGTCCGCCACCCCCGCCAAGTCCGGGGCCGGCAAGGCCAAGGCCGAGAAGGTCGACGCCTCCGCGCTGCCCAACTATCGTTACGTAGACATCGACACCATCCTGGCCAAGTACAACCTGGCCAAGGACTATAACGAGCAGATGCTGCGCCTGCAGAGCTCGCTTCAGGCCAAGGAGCGCCAGCACCAGAACAACATCCAGAGCTTCGGCCAGAAGATGGAGAGCAAGTACAAGAGCGGCGGTTACCTCTCGGAGGCCAGCTTCAATCAGGATAAGCAGACCCTGGCCGGCATGCAGGCCAACGCCGAGCGTGACATGAGCAACTCCGCGCAGAGTGCCATGAACCAGCAGGCAGCTGCCGAGAAGGAAGTCATGGATTCCATCAAGAACTACGTGGACGTCTATATGTCCTCGCACAAGTACGACGCCATCTTCCTCAAGAACGCCACCCTGTACATCAACCCCGCTCTCGACATCACCGACGAGATCGTGGAGGGTCTCAACGCCCGCTACAATAAGAAGAAGTAGCTGAGAGCCGAGAGAAGCGGCCCCAACAAGCTATGCTCTGCAATTGCGCCGAGCTGAAGCTCGGCGCAAACCCTCGGCCACCCCAAAAGCAAAACCAACAAACCTTAGAATACTAATGCCTACCATTTCGCAGCGCGGCGAGGCGATGCCTTCCTCGCCGATACGCAAGCTCGCGCCCCTGGCCAACGAGGCCCGTGCACGCGGCATCAAGGTCTACGGCCTCAACATCGGCCAACCCGATCTCCCTACGCCCCAGTGCGGCCTCGACGCCCTCAAGCACATCGACCGCAAGGTCCTCGAGTATTCCCCTTCTGACGGTTACGCCTGCCTGCGTGACAAGCTCGTGGAGTACTACGGCCGTTACGACATCAACCTTCGCCCCGACGAGATCATCGTCACCGCCGGTGGCTCCGAGGCCGTGCTACTGGCATTCCTGTCGACCCTCAACCCGGGCGACGAGGTAATCCTGCCCGAGCCCGCATATGCCAACTACGTCACCTTCTGCCGCACCGCCGGCGCCAAGATCGTGGGCATCCCCTGTTCCATCGACAACGGCTTCGCCCTGCCCCCCGCCGAAGAGTTCGAGAAGCGCATCACCGACCGCACCAAGGCCATCCTCATCTGCAACCCCAACAACCCCACCGGCACCGTATACACACGCGAGGAACTTGAACAGATCCGCGACATCGTGCTCAAGCATGACCTCTACCTCTTCTCCGACGAGGTATACCGCGAGTTCAACTATGGCGAGACACCCGTGGTGAGCGCCCTGCAGCTCGAGGGCCTGGAGCAGAATGCCGTCGTCATCGACTCCGTGTCGAAGCGCTACGACGAGTGCGGCATCCGCATCGGCAATATCGCCACGCGCAACGAGAAGCTCCGCGCCACCGTCATGAAGTTCTGCCAGGCCCGCCTGTCGCCCCCGCTGCTCGGCCAGATCGTGGCCGCCGCCAGCATCGACGCCCCCGAGAGCTACCTGACGGAGAGCCAGGAGGAGTACCGTCGCCGCCGCGACTTCCTCGTCAAGGGCCTCAACGAGATTCCCGGCGTATACTCGCCGCTGCCCATGGGAGCATTCTACACCGTAGTGTCGTTGCCCGTGCCCGACGCCGAGGAGTTCTGCAAGTGGTGCCTGCGCGAGTTCAGCTACAACGGCACCACCGTCTTCATGGCTCCCGCCGCCGGCTTCTACACCATCGAGGACAAGCCCCTCAACCAGGTGCGCATGGCCTACGTGCTCAAGCTCGAAGACCTGCAGGGCGCCCTCGACGCCCTCCGCGCCGCCCTCGAGGCTTATCCCCACACCATCCGATAAAATGTAGGGACGCACGGACCGTGCGTCCGTATAGGAAATTAAAGCCGCGCTCGGACACATCCGGGCGCGGCTTTGCTGTGCGTTGGGGTGGGTTACTTGACCATGACCTTGAAGGTGAGGGAGCCGCAGCGGACGATGTAGACTCCCGGCTCTGCGGCCACGGTGGAGGTGTCGGCCACGCGGGCGCTGTAGCGCACCCGGCCCTGCAGGTCGGTGACGGTGACTTGGCGGTTGTCGGCGCCGAGGATGTCGATGCGGCCTTGGCCGCCCATCACGGACACCTCGGGAACGAGCGTGCCGTCGACGCCGAGGGTCTTGTCGATGCGGATGTGGTCGAACAGCGACATGGTGTAGCGCTTGAGATATGTGGCGAATGCCAGGCGCACGGTCTGGCCTCGGTATGGAGTCAGGGGCAGGGCGACGCGGTTCCAGCCGTTGGTGCCGATCTCCGACATGGGCTTCTGCAGCAGCGTGTGGGCCGTGCCCTGGGCGTCGAGCAGCTGGACCACCACTTCGTTGGTGTTGTCGGAGTATGGGTTGTAGGTGTAGAACACGAGCTCGACCTTGTCGTCGTCCTCCAGGGTGATCTTGCCGGTGAAGAAGGCGCCGGCGCTTCCGGCGTTCTTGCCCAGGAAGCCGCAGAAGCCGTTGTCGCCGTCATGCGAGGAGACATCGATCGTACCGTCGTTGTAGGTGTTCCACTGGCCCTCGGGCTGGAGCACCTGTGTGACGATGAGCGTGGAGGGCGCGCCCTGCGGGAAGGACTCATAGTAGGGGATGGGATATGGCTTGCCCACGGGGGCGGAGTTGCTCGTCAGGCCCTGGCTGGTGCCGGCGGCGTTGGTGGCGAACACGGCGTAGGTCTTGAACTGCTGGGCGCCGTCGGGCGCCACGGCCTGGATGCTGAAGGTGGTGTCGGCGATGTCGCGCGCCAGGAGCACCGACTGGCCGTTGATGACGTCGGCCACGATATATTTGATTCCCTCGGGGCGGATGAGGTTGCCGTTGACGTCGGTGCGCGGTGCGTGCCAGGTCAGCAGGATCTTGCCGGTGTTGCCCTCCTCGGAGAGCACCACGTCGGTGGGGGTGGAAGGCACGCCCACGCCTATGTAGCCGGAGAACTCGGCGGGAATGCCCGCGCCGGCGGCGTTGTAGGCGGTGACGACGAAGTCGTAGGTGCCGAAGGCGGGCACGGTGACGTCGCATTCCAGCGGCATGCCGGGCTGCGGGGCGGCGAAGGTCTGCACCACGGAGTCGCCCATGGCCACTTCCACCTTGTCCATGGATGCGAGTGTCTCGCCTCCTACGGTCAGGGCAGGAGCCTTGAAGGAGACTGTGGCGCGGAGCTCTCCGTACTGGGCGGGTGTCACCTTGCAGTCGGTGGGGGCGGCGGGCGACTGGGCGGTGACGGGCGCGGCCACGCGGAAGTTGTCGGCGTAGACGCCCATGCCCTCGCCGGCGGCGTGCATGGCGAAGTAGTAGGTGCCGTCGGCCGTCGGTGCGAAGTACCGGGCCAGCTTCACTGGCGCGTTGGGGTCGGTGAGCGCGGCGGCGGGGATGAGCACCGTCTGCATGGAGTCCACGACGGCGGCGTTGCCCACGCGCATCTCCAAGTACGACGGTGTGGCGTCGGCGTAGTAGGCGCGGGCCTGCACGGAGACCTCGTAGCGGTTGCCGGCCGTCATCTTCATCGGCGGCGAGATGAGCCAGTCGTCAATATTGTCGCTGCCGTTGACGCGGGCCTCGCCCTGATCTATGTTCCACATGTAGCCGTCTTTGTTGGCGTCGACGATGGTGAAGTCCTTGAGGGCGGCCGACTCCGAGAAGGTCTGCAGGTAGGGGGGCGTGACGGCGTTGCCCTCGTGGTTGGCGTCGTCGGTCAGGGTGATGTTGTCGACGTAGAGGTAGAAGGCGTTGGCGTCGGAGATGGCGTGCCAGCCGATGTAGTAGAGGCCCGTCTCGGGCACGGTAAACTCGGGAACGCTTGGCTTCAGGGAGAAGTCGGCCTCGAGGTCGGTGGGGGCGACGAGCTGTGTGGTCATGGCGGCGGGGTCGGCGGCGGTGCCCATGCGCACCTCGATGCGCTCGGGCTCGAAGCTGGCCATGGCCTCGAAGGCGAGCTTGTATTTCACGCCCTTCTCCATGTGGATGGCGGCGGTGATGAGCCAGTCGTCGTGCTTTACCTTGGCGGTGGTGATGTAGGCGCTCGACATGCCGCCCGAGTACTGCCACTTGACGTTGTCGGCGTTGCCGTCGAGGATGAGGAAGTTGTCCATGGCGGCGGCGTTGTCGAAGCCCTCGGACCATGGCGCGGTGATGACGCCCAGGGGGTATGCGCCGGTGGTCCCGGCGGCGCCCCGGTTGCCGGCGAAGGTGGCGGCCACGGTGTAGCGGTAGGCGATGACGCGGCCCGGAGTGGCGGCTACGGGGTCGACGAAGACCGTGTCGGAGGTAGCCTCCGCCACCACCACGTTGTCGGGCAGGCGTGTCACCTTGTAGGTGAGGCTGTCGGGGTTGATGTATCCGCCGTTGACGGAGGCGGTGACTCGGTTCCAGCTGACGGTGAAGGCGTCGCCGGTGCGGCTCAGCACGGGTGCCGGGGCCTTGGGGGTGTCGTTGCCGGCGAAGAACTTGGCCTTGGTGCGCCTGGAGGCACCGGCGTCGTTGCAGCAGCGCACCACGGCGGAGTGTTTGCCGGAGGCGGCGAGGGTGACGGGCACGGAGACTTCGGTGCCGGGAGCGCCGTTGGCTACGGTATGGCTGACGCCGTCGACCCAGAGAGTGTAGTCTACGGAGCCGGTGAGGTCGGTGCCGTCGGTGGCCTTGGCGGGGAGGGTGAAGCTGACGGTGCCGGTCAGGGAACCCTCGGAGAAGTTGGCTTTGAGGGAGGAGGCGGCTGCCGGGGCGGAGGCGGCGGGAGCCGCTTCCGGAACGTAGATGCCGGTGAACTCGTCGCTGTGGGCGAACTCGTGCAGCAGCGTGGCGCGGCCTGTGGTAAGGTTGACCTCGTAGAGGTAGCCCTTGCCGTTGATGGGGTTGACGGTCCAGAAGCAGCGGCCCGTGTTGAGGTCGATGGTGCCAGATGACGCGTAGGCCGGGGTAATGCCGGTGTGGCCTACCTCGGTGGTGTTGCCGGTGGCCTTGTCTACCTTGAGCAGCAGGCCGGTCATGTCGATGGCGTAGACCTGTCCGTCGGCGTCGGCCATGACGGCGTTGTAGGCGATGCTGAGGGGTTTGATGACCTCGCGTGTGCGGGTGGCGTAGTCGGCGCGGCCGAACACGTAGCCGTCGCCGGTGTCGTTGTAGAAGCAGCCGTATACGAAGTCGGTGGTGGGGTCGTAGGCCACGTCGGAGGCGGCCAGGCGGTTGTTGGTGAGCTTGGTGTGGTTGGAGCGTGTCCAGGTGGAGATGGCGAAGCGGTCCCAGTAGTAGTTGGCGCCGGAGCGCATGATGGCGTAGTAGTAGCCGTTGTCCATGGGGGCGCCGCCATACTGGGCGTTGGTGTTGGTGGTGAGGCGCTTGATGGGCCCGGTGGCGTTGAATGTCCACATTCCCTTGGCGTTGGCGGCGGAGCCGTCGGCGCCGGTTTTCGACACTATCAGGGAGCCGTAGATTGTGGGTACGGAGGCCGTCTCGGTGCTGTCGGCGTGGCGCGGCAGCAGGGCCGATGGGGCGGGCAGCGCGTCGAGGGGACGCACGCCGGCCTCATCCATGCTCATGACGGGGGTGAATGTGGCGGCTTGGCCGAAGCGTTGCATGGCCGGGTGGTCCGGCTGCCCGAGGGCGTGCAGTGCCATCGGTGCCGTGGCCGCCAGGGCGGCTCCGCACAGGGCGATAAGTAGAGATTTTCGATGCATATCTTGTTGAGATTAGTTTGGATTTCAGTCTGGAGGTCGGATAAAAGCAAAAGCGCACGGCAGAGGATTGTGTCTCTCTGTCGGGCGAACGGGGTATGTATGCAAGAAATGGGAGTTGTGGGGCGGAGGTGTGTCCCGGCGTCTCCTCGGGGATGAGTCCTTTATGGATTGTGTGGGCGGTCGCTGCTTAGGCTTATGTGCCTCTCGGATGGACTTGAGACGGGAAAGCCTTCGGCGGGGCGGCCCGGTGAATTGTCTTGCTAAATACGCGTGACCCCGTTCACCGAGCCGGCTGCCAGCCAGTCGAGATTGAGCCTTGCCTCAGGCCCCGGTGCGGGATGTGCGTAGATGCGTTTCATGATTATGTCGCCGCAAAGTTACGCATTTATTTCAAATAAAATGCGTCTGCCGGGTATTTTAACACTTGTTAAAAGTCAGGCGGCGTCTTTCCGGGCCTTCAGGGCGGCGACGCCGAGGATGGCGCAGATGGCCAGTGCGACGGCTCCCGCAGCCATGATGAAGATGTAGGAGGTAGCCTCCTGGAGCAGTCCCCAGCCACCTGACGCCAAGGCGCCGCCGGCTGCAAGCGCTATCGACACCATCGAGTAGATGCGGGCGTAGTGCTCCGGGCCGAACACCTTGCGCGTGAGCATGGCCGTCTGCACCGTCACGCCCGAATAGGCCAGGCCGAACAGCACGCAGCCGGACAGCCCCAGGCCCAGGGCGCCGCCCACCACCAGCGCCACCAGGCCCAGGGCGCCCCCCAGGGTGCTCAGGAGCACCCCGAAGAGGGTATTGCGGTCGTTGATGTGGCCGAGCAGGAGCTTGCCGACGGTCACGCCGGCCATCACCGCCGCCGCCGCATACGACGCCTGCTCGAGCGTGTAGCCCAGCGACTCGAAGTAGTTGGGGATGAACAGGTTGAGCGTCGAGACGGCCATCATCAGGAAGGAGAACAGCAGCACGCCGTAGAAGACGGGCATGCGCACTGCCTGTGCGTACGTCACCGACCCCTGTATGGACGCACTGCCCGTGCGCCCTTTCCCCGTTTGCGAGTTGTCACCCTTGGCAGGCGTGGCATTTGGCGCACGCTTCGGCGCGGCGCTTCCCTCTCCATATTTGCGCAGTCCCTTCTCCTCCGGGCGGGAGCGTAGCAGAAGCGCCAGCAGGGGACTCACCACGCACAGTATCAGCAGGCCGCAGGCAGCGTATGCCCAGCGCCAGCCCCAGTCGGTGATCATCAGCGCTATCAGCGGGCTGAAGAGCATGCCGCCGATGCCCGACGCGGCCGTGCAGATACCCATCATCAGTCCCACCTTGACGCTGAACCAGCGGTTCACCAGAGTCGGGAAACTCAGGTAGAGCTGGAAGGCGACGCTCACGCCCAGCGCCACCGCCACTGCGTAGAACTCCCACACGGCGTTCAGAGCGGCGAAGGCAAGGAATACCAGGCCCATCAGCGCCGAGCTGCCGGCGAAGAGCCATCGGGCGCTGTACCGCTCAAGCAGCTTGCCGGCAAACGGCAGGAAGAGCGTGGCCGCCACGTACATCACCGACATGTAGATGCCGAACAGCCCCACGCCCACGCCGAGCGACTCGCTCACCGGCTTATAGAAGATGCCGGCGCAGCTGAATGACAGCGCCCATCATCAGGCAGCAGCAGATGATGATCACGAATCCGTAGTGTATGCTCTTGCGCTTGTTTTCCATGGTTTGCGGCTATATCCGAAATTCGGGCGCAAAGTTAGCAAAATTTCCGCATCCGGCCTACGTTGGCCCCGCACAGCCGGGCAAAGCGAGGATGTGCGGGACTGTATGAGGTTACTCCCCATTAAGGCCGAAAGCCTTTCTTTGACACAGCTTCTTCACAGGGGGTGCAGCTTCCAAGCTGCGCATCGCCTCACAGCAAGTTATGACTCATTTGCAAAATATGTCATTACAGAAGAAGGTTGAACAGGTAACCTGAGACTACAGCCGTCAGGAAGATCACGGCGACAATCATGGCGACGAGTTTCTTCTTGAAGATGCTTGCAAGCATCGACATTTCGGGTATCGCCATACCGGCACCTCCAATAACGAGTGCTATCACGGCTCCGATACTCATTCCTTTGCCCATCAATGCCACTCCTATAGGAATTGCTGTTTCTGCGCGGATATACAGGGGCACTCCAATAATGGCAGCAACAGGCACAGCGAAAGGATTGTCAGGACCGGCGATTTTCAATACCCAGTCGCTCGGCATATATCCATAGATTACGGCTCCGAGAGCAACGCCGATGATAAGATACCAGAAAATCGGTCGGAGTGTGTCCCATCCTGCACGAAGTGCGATTGCTATTTTCTGACTCCATGGGAGTTTTTTCGGCTCGATTGGTTTCTCACTTGTAGAACAGCATGACTGCTTTTTCGGCCTTACGTTTTTGACATATTTCTGCGCATCGACCTTTTGCAGTCCACAGCCGAAGAACACGGCACAGAAGAAAGCAATCGCCACATATATAAGCATTGCCTTGATTCCTACTAATGCGCCCAACATTGCGATGATAATTGGGTTAAGCAGCGGGGAGGCGATAAGGAAAGACATCGTAGCTCCGAAAGGCACACCGGCATTAAGGAAACCAACCGCCATAGGGAGAGTTGAACAGGCGCAGAAAGGAGTGACGGCTCCGAATCCTGCGGCTATCACATTGCCTAAAAATCCGGCTTTTCCGATTTTCCTGCTGATTTTCTCCTGAGGAATATACATCAGGATGATTTCCACAATGGCCGTTATCACGATGAACAATGCAACAAGCTCAACCGTGATATAGCAGAAATACCAAAGAGTATCAAGAAGTGTATTCATATAAATCGTGTCTTAGAAGAAGTAGCCATAAATCCATCCTGAGCCGGTGGCCATGACGATAACAAGAGCTACATATATCACTGTCTTTTTAGTCCCCATCACTCTGCGGATGACGAGCATATTCGGCAGCGAAAGAGAGGGGCCTGCGAGCAGCAGGGCGAGTGCCGGGCCTTTGCCCATGCCGGAAGCAAGCAGCCCCTGGATGATTGGTACTTCGGTCAGTGTGGCGAAATACATGAAAGCACCGGTGAAACTTGCGAAGAAGTTGGAGAGCAATGAATTGCCGCCTACCGCCCATTCAACCCAGCTGTTGGGGATGATGCCGGGCAACTCCATGCCGTCGTGTGTAGAGCCGAGAAGGAAACCGGCGGTCAGGACGCCCACGGCAAGCAGCGGAAGTATCAGCTTGGCGAATCCCCAAGACGACAACGCCCATTCGCGGTTCTCATCATCGTTCTTGTCGCATAGCAGCACTATGGCGAGAACGGCGACCGATACAATCATAGGAACAAGTGGAGCCAACTTGGCATCGGGGATAAATATGTTTGCAAGAAATGCCGACACAGCCACGGCTATTGCGCCGAGGATAATCCAACGGGATTTCAGATTCAGAATCTTGACGAGAATAACGCACAAGCCTATTGCGAGAGCTGAGGTTATCCACCATTTAGCATTGTATATCGCAGCCCATATTCCACGGTCAATTGCCGCCGGTGCGCCCCAGTTGGCAAACACAAGGATTGCCACAAGGGTGAAGAAAAACAGAGCCGTCTGCCAGAGTGGTCGTTTCTCAGGCGGTGGCACAATGTTCATCTGGTCCAATTCTTTGTCGCGCTCCTCCTTGCGGAAGATAAACGACATTACCAGACCGATGACTATCGCGAATGTCACAGCACCGATTATGCGGGCCATACCCATCTCAAGGCCGAGAATCCGAGCCGTGAGGATTATCGAGAGTATGCTGATGGCGGGGCCGGAATAGAGGAATGCTATAGCCGGGCCGAGTCCTGCACCACGCTTATAGATGCTGGTGAACAACGGGAGAATGGTACAGGAACAGACAGCAAGGATACCGCCTGAAACAGACGCGACGGTATAGGACACCCATTTCTTGGCGCTGGCTCCGAAATACTTCAACACCGCGCCCTGACTGACGAACACCGCTATCACTCCGGCAATGAAGAATGCCGGGAGAAGACAGAGGACGATATGCTCGCGGGCATACCACTTGGCGAGGTCAAGAGTGGAGTGAATCGCAGTCATCAGCGTGTCGCTGTTGACGGGTAAGAAGAACGCCACCAAAAATATGACGACAGTCCATATCAGGAACTTGATTTCCTTTAGTGTTTCCATATCAGTCTCCTGTTGTTGCAGTTCAGATGCCGAGGGCCTTTTTTACTTCGTCAGCCGACGGAACGTGACCTTTGATTTTGACAGTGCCGTTGACAACGACGGCGGGAGTAGCCATGATGTTGTATTTCATCATCTCGGCTATATCCTCGATTTTGGAAAGCTTGACATCAAGATTGTTCTCGCATATTACCTTTTCCACCACTGTGTAGGTCTTTTTGCACTTGGCGCAGCCGGGACCGAGGACAAGCACCTCGCTGACTTTGGCACCAGGTGCGGTGGCACAACAAGTGGGTTTAGCTGATTCATCTGAGTCGACGCAAGACTCGACGATTTTTACATCGTCAGCAGCGATGATGTCGTTGCCGCAGCAGCAACTCTTCTTCCTGGGGGCGAAAAGCGTTGCCCAGACGCCCCTCTTTGATTCCTTTTTATCCATGTTTGGGAGTGGTTAGAAATATATGATTATGCAGTAGTAGATGCCGACTGCGATGAAAATGACACCGACAATTATGTTGAGCCATTTCTGAATGGAGCGCAGTTTGCCATAGAACTCGCCGACCTTCTCTACGCTGAAAGCGAGAATCCATGCGACGGCAAGCACCGGGAGAGCGGTGGCGACGGCGAACAGTACCGGCAAAAGCCAGCCTGCGCTTGCAGTTACAGACATCGGTATAAGCATTCCGAAGTAGAGAACTCCGCTTGTCGGGCAGAAAGCCATTGCGAAGAGAACACCGAGAAGCAAGGCTCCCCACCCGCCTTTACGGGCAAGACTTTCGCCGTTTCCGCCGAATCCGAACTGAGGCAAGTTGAGTTTATGGCCGAGAAGCATGAAAAGTCCGATAAGCAAAAGCAACGGCCCGATAAGCAGCTCTCCCCATTTCCCGATGGCTTTCTGAACGCCGAATATGCTTGCCCCCTCTTTAAGTATCGAGATAAGTATGATGCCGAGGAGGGTATAGGCAATGATGCGTCCGACAGTGTACAGCACTCCGTTTCGGAAGATGCGGCCACGATTCTCTATGTCCTTGCTGATATAACCGATTGCGGCTATATTGGTGGCAAGCGGACATGGTGAGATGGCAGTGAGCAGTCCGAGTAGGAATGCCGTCAGAGCCGGAGCCGTGCTATTGTCGAGCAAGGTCTGTAACCAGTCCATTATTTCAGCGATTGTTGGATTTTGTTGGCAAGTCCCCTCTTGAAGACAGCCGGATTCTTGCGTGCATTGCCGAATCCGAAATCCGTCATGTTGCTGCGTGTCTCGTTGCCGTTTTTCCATCTGTTGACGAAGAGGGATGACCAGGTCACTTCGTACTTGTCGGCAAGTTTTTCGCCTGCGGGTGTTGAAATATCCACGACTTTGAAGACGACCTTGCCACTCTTAAGCTCCTTTGCGAACATAGAGGTCAGCACCTCTCTTGTGTTTTTCTCGATTGCCATGCAGGTGACACAACGTTGTTTGCCATGGAAGTAGATAACTTCCACACGGTTCTTCTGCGGCGCTTTCGCACTTGCTGCGTTCTCTGCGAAGCCGCAAGACATCAGCCCTGTTAAAAGGGCTAAAATCATCAGTAGTCGTTTCATGTTTCTGATTCTATTTGGGTTGATTGTAATTAGTCGAATTACGAACTATGGGGATAAAAATAGTGCTCACGGGCAGCAGCTATTCTTTTTTGAAGGACAACATTCATCAAGCATCTGTGCGAAGAGTTGACGAGCGATTTTCCAGTTCTCGGCGTTGATGCAGTATCTCACCTTAGGGGGCTCGATGGTGCCTTGTATCAGACCCGCCTCCTTCAGTTCTTTCAGATGTTGCGAGACGGTTGCTTTTGCAATCGGAAGCATTTCGTGTATGTCTCCGAAGAAACATTCGTTTCTCCGGGCAAGGAAATGCAGAATGGCAACGCGGGTTGGATGCCCCATTGCCTTGGCAAATCTTGCAAGTCGCTCCTGTTCAGGCGTTATCTCCAATTTCGGCATTTCAGTTATTGTTTTATGTTCGCAAAATTACAAACAATATTTGAAACCACCAAATCTTCCATGAAATTTCCCCTAATTTTAACCGAGAGCGCCTTTTCAGCTGGCTGGGGGCTGCTTCCCGTATGTGTGCATCGCCTCAAAGCAGCCATAAGGTCCGACAGCAAGAGTTATAGGCCCAATAAGCCCAATGGGGCCAATAGGATTGCCTCCGCTCTCATTCATTCCATTCTTCCTATAATTCCCACAACTCCCACCACCCGGTTTCCACCTGCAAAAAAGAGGCAGCCGGGTTGGGGCTGCCTCTCGGGATATGAGGGTGAAAGTATGTTTACTTGCCTTCGCTCTTGAGCTGCTCCTTGAGAGCCTGGAGGGCGCTGAGATCGCCGAGGGTGGTCTTCTCCATGGGAGCGAGCTGCGGGGTCTCCTCGCGCTCCTCGCGGTCGTTGCGGCGGAAAGTGCGGCGGCCGGTGCGTTCGGGACGCTCGCCGCGCTCGGCACGTTTCTCGGCGCGCTGGGCGTCTTCGGCAATGCGGCTGTGGCTCAGGATGATGCGCTTGCTGCCCTTGTTGAACTCGATTACCTTGAACTTGAGCTTGTCGTCGAGCTTGGCCTGGGTGCCATCCTCCTTGACGAGGTGCTTGGGGGTGGCGAAGCCTTCCACGCCGTATTCAAGCGCGATGACGGCGCCCTTGTCCATTACTTCGGTGACGGTGCCCTCGTGGATGGAGCCTACGGTGAAGATGGTCTCGAAGACGTCCCAGGGGTTCTCCTCGAGCTGCTTGTGGCCGAGGCTGAGGCGACGGTTGTCCTTGTCGATTTCGAGCACCTGCACGTCGATGTCGTTGCCGATTTTGGTGAACTCGCTGGGGTGCTTGATCTTCTTGGTCCAGCTGAGGTCGCTGATGTGGATGAGGCCCTCTACGCCCTCCTCGATCTCTACGAAGAGACCGAAGTTGGTGAAGTTGCGCACCTTGGCGGTGTGGCGGCTGCCGATGGGGTAGCGGATCTCGATGTCCTGCCAGGGGTCGTTGCGGAGCTGCTTGATGCCGAGGGACATCTTGCGCTCCTCGCGGTCGATGTTGAGGATTACTGCCTCTACTTCGTCGCCTACCTTCATGAAGTCCTGGGGCGAGCGGAGGTGCTGGCTCCAGCTCATCTCGCTGACGTGGATGAGGCCCTCTACGCCGGGTGCCACTTCTACGAATGCGCCGTAGTCGGTCATGACTACCACCTTGCCCTTGATGTGGTCGCCGGCCTTGAGGTTGGGGTCAAGGCTGTCCCAGGGATGCGGGGTGAGCTGCTTGAGGCCGAGGGCGATGCGCTTCTTCTCGTTGTCGAAGTCGAGGATGACGACGTTGATGTGCTGGTCGAGCTCCACGACTTCGCGGGGGTCGGATACGCGGCCCCAGCTGAGGTCGGTGATGTGCACGAGGCCGTCGACGCCGCCCAGGTCGATGAAGACGCCGTAGGCGGTGATGTTCTTGACGACGCCTTCGAGCACCTGGCCCTTCTCGAGCTTGGAGATGATCTCGCGCTTCTGAGCCTCGAGCTCTGCCTCGATGAGGGCCTTGTGGCTTACTACCACGTTGCGGTATTCTTCGTTGATCTTGACGACCTTGAACTCCATGGTCTTGTCTACGAACACGTCGTAGTCGCGGATGGGTCGCACGTCGATTTGGGAACCGGGCAGGAAGGCTTCGATGCCGAAGACGTCCACGATCATGCCGCCCTTTGTGCGGCACTTGACGTAGCCCTTGATGACTTCGTCCTTCTCCATGGCCTCTTTGACGCGGTTCCAGCTGCGCGATGCGCAGGCTTTCTTGTGGCTGAGCACCAGCTGGCCTTTCTTGTCCTCCTGGTTCTCGATGAATACCTCTACGGTGTCGCCGACCTTGAGGTCGGGGTTGTAGCGGAATTCGGTGATGGGGATGATGCCGTCGGACTTGTAACCGATGTTAACCACCACTTCGCGCTTGTTGATGGCGATGACGGTACCTTCGACTACCTCTTTGTCCTTGACCGTGTTGAGCGTCTTGTCGTAGGTCGAGGTGAGGTCCTCGCGGCTCTGGGATCCCTTGGTGTCGCCGTTTTCGTAGGCGGCCCAGTCAAAGTCCTGGAGGCCTTCGACCGGGGTGTTTTTTAGATTGTTCATTAAAAATGGTTGATACTGTAAAAAGTTACTTCTCTCGCATCAAAACGGGTGCTGACAAGGTTCACGCTTTGCCTGCATCCGCTTCGGCGCCGCAAAGGTACGACATTTTTGCGGAATGTGCAAATTCCGCCCGAAATTTCGTCTGTTTTCGCGGTTTTGGGTAGAACTCGTCCCAGGCCCGGTGGCAGGCATCCCTCGCCTGACATTTCGGTGTCGTTATGACTTTCTATGGACTGTGCAATGGGCGTCGCCGGGTGTGCGCCGTTTTTATGGTTTTTTACAGTTCGGTTCCCGGAAGAGGCGTCCGTCGGGGGAGATGCGGAGGGGCGATGCGGGGAAGTCGGCGGCGGAGAGGCGGCGGATTTCGCGGGCGGTGGCGTGGGTGGTGTCGAGGCGCGGGCCGACGCCTTTTTGCTGGCGGAAGGAGTGGATCTGGCCTGAGAGGAAGCGGCCGTCGGGGGCGAGGTCGACTTCGACGAGGGGTGCCAGGCCGCTGGCGCCGTTGAGGCTGACGCGGTAGGGGGTGCAGAAGTTGCCGAGGCTGTAGAGGATGAGGCGGTCTTTGTATAGCTCGGCGGCACGCGGCACGTGCGGGCCGTGGCCGTAGACAATGTCGGCGCCGGCGTCGACGGCTGCATGGGCGAATTTCTCGACGTCGCCGCGCGGTTCGCCAAAGGCGGTCTCGGGGCCGTGGGGCACGTGCGAGTACTTAGGGCCTTCCGCGCCGCCGTGGAAGCTGACGACGACGATGTCGTGGCTTTTCTTGAGCTGTGAGACTGTGCTGCGCAGGGACTGGAGGTCGTGTATGGACATGGTTCCGGCGCTGTGGCCGAAGGCTGCCAGGCCGATGCGTCGGCCGTCGCGGACCAGGGTGGCAGTGCGGGGTCCGGCCTTCAGGCCCGCGTATGCGATGCCGGCGCCCTGGAGTGTGCGGGCGGTGGAGGCCACGCCGGCGGCGCCGAAGTCGTTGGCGTGGTTGTTGGCCACGCCGAGGAAGTCGAAGCCGGCGTCGGTTAGGTTGCGGACGTAGGCGGTGGGGGTGCGGAAGATGTAGCAGGCCTTAGGGTCGCGGCACTTCTTGGGGGTGCCTCCGCTATCGAGCAGGGTGCCCTCGAGGTTGCCGGCGGCGATGTCGGCCGAGCGCAGCAGGGAGTCGCAGTCGGCGAAGAGCATGGCGCCGTTCTTGGCAGGCAGAAAGGCGCCGTGGGAGTCGTCGGGGAATGTGGTGCCCATCATGATGTCGCCGACGAGGGCGAGGCGGAGCGGGGCGGAGGAGAAGGCTTCCTGGGCGGATGGCCGCTCCGCGTTGCAGCGGGCACTGAATGCTAAGGAATCGGTGTCGGAGGGTGCGGGTTGGGCAAGGGCCTGCCGGGAAGTTTCGGCCTGGCTGTTCTGGGTGCAGGAACAGGCTATAATGGCGAGGAGGCAGGATAGTAGCGGTGCGAGCTTTTTCATGTATTTAACAGAAAAATGGACGTTACATGGAGGGCGTTTGAGATGGCTTTGCGGCAAGTTGAAGCGAGCAGGTGGCTTTTAAGTAAGGTTGGCTTTTGTAATTTGTGATTTTTAACGCTTTGGGTCAGTGATGATCGGCGAGGGCCTGCTTGTAGAGGGTGCGGTCCTGCTCAATCATGGCTTCGAGTTCCACGACGGCCTGCGGTGCCAGGCGCATTTGGTCGTGCCACTCGCTTTCGACCAGTTTTTTCACCCAGCATAGTTCGAGGTGGGGGTAGGCGGCGAAGGCTTTTTCGAGCAGGGTGGAGGGGAGGGTCTCGGGATCGTTAAGGTCCGGGTCGAGGGTGAGGATGCTGTCGATGTCGGCGGTGGGGATTATCTGGCCGCAGAGGTCGGACCAGTCGTCGGGGGCGAGGTTCGGGTCGGCAAGGTGGTATCCGTCGGTATGGGTGCGGGAGTAGAGGTAGGAGGTTATGGCCAGGGAGTACATGCGGTGTGCGCGTAGGGCGGCGGTTGGCTTCATGGCCACGGCGCCGTGGTGCACGAGGCCGTGGGAGTCGGGCTCGGCGTGGGCCAGGTCGCGTAGCAGCGGCAGGGCGCGGAGCATGGCCTGCACGGTGACGGGGTTGAGGACGTCGTAGCAGACGTGGTCGTGGAGTGGCAGGCGTCGGCGGAGGCGACGGTCGCGGATGGGCCATTTCTTCTCGTCGCGGCCGAGGCCGCAGCTGCGGAGCATGAGGCCGGGGGCGGCCAGGGTGTGGCTGTGCGCGTCGCCGAAGAGGTAGGCGAAGGGGAACATGGACGTGTCGGGATGGTACTTGTGTGGGCCCATCACCAGGGAGAAGGCGCCGATTTGGGCTCCCCACATGACGTATGCGCCGCTGGCGGTCTTGGCGCCGCGGAGCATCGTGCCCCAGTGCACGGGCCCGAGCTTGTACATGTGGTTGGAGAAGTTGGTGGCGGATCCGGCGTTGAAGAAGGCGGTGCGCATGCCGATGAGCAGGGTGCTCTTGTGCATGCTGACGGAGTATGGGCCGGCGAGCACCGCGCAGGCCTCGCCGTTCTCCATGGCGGAGTTGGCGAAGAAGAGGGAGTCGTGGGCGGTGAAGCCTTTGTCGAGGCTTGCGCCCTGGCCTACGTAGACGTTGCGGAGCAGGGCGCCGCCGCCGGCGTAGCCGTCTTCGATCAGGAAGTTCTCGGCGTCGACGTCGGCGCCGACTCCGGCGAGGCCCTTGCCGGGGGCGGCGTTGTTGATGACGGCGCCGTTGACCAGGCGCTTGGCGCCCTCGATGCTTACCTCCTTGCCGACGTGTACGTTTTGCAGCAGCTGGCAGCCGACCACGCGGCAGCCGTCGCTGAGGTCGTAAAGGAAGGGGCGCGAGGCGTATTTCTCCTGGAGCCGGGGAAGCAGGCGCTCCTCGGCCCAGCGGGGGTGCATGGCCATTAGGGTGGCGAGCTGTGCGCTGAGACCGGGGTAGAGGGGGACGGGGCGGGAGCCGGTCTCGTCGAGCACGGCGACTTCGGTGCCGATGCCGTAGGATGTCTCGGGCTCGGACTCGATGGTGCCGACGTCGGCGATGACGACGCTGCGGCCGATGCGGAGGCCGCGCAGATGGCCGCGCACGTTGACGATGCTTACGCCGGAGTTCATGCGGCAGTCTTCTATGGCGGCGGAGCGGAGCTCGGCGATGGCGCCTATCTCGACGCGTCCGGAGAAGCGGCAGTCGCGGATGCGCGACAGGTCGCAGCTGTCGTCGAGGTAGACGGTGGACCAGTCTGCGGCGGTGCAGCCCTGGCGCTCAAGGGTGTATATCTCTATTATGCCTGCGGACTTCAAGAGGGAATTATTTAAAAATTAAAAATTAAAGACTGGAGGGCCGGGTGCCGAGCTGAAACGGGTCCCTGCGGGCCTCAACCTTCCTCGTCGTAACGCTGGTAGAGGAAGTTGTTGTAGGGGAAGCGCTCGGCGTGGACGCGGCGGGCCTTCTCGTAGATGAGGCGCTTGAGTTCGTCGATGTTGTCGCGCTGTTTTGCGGATATGAAGACGCAGTCGGGGGCGAGGCGTGCCATCCAGGTGGACTTGAGGTCGTCGAGGGAGCGGTTCTCGGCCTTGGCCTCGGTGAGGTCGTCGGCGTCCTTGGGGGTGTAGGTGAATGAGTCGACTTTGTTGAAGACGAGAATGACAGGCTTCGAATCGCCCTTGCAGATGTCGGCAAGGGTTTTTTCCACTACTTCTATCTGTTCCTCGAAGCCGGGGTGTGAGATGTCGACGACGTGCAGCAGGATGTCGGCTTCGCGCACCTCGTCGAGGGTAGAGGTGAAGCTCTTGACCAGGTGGGTGGGGAGCTTGCGGATGAAACCGACGGTATCCGAGAGCAGGAACGGCAGGTTTTCGATGACCACCTTGCGGACGGTAGTGTCGAGGGTGGCGAAGAGCTTGTTCTCGGCGAAGACGCTGCTCTTGCTGAGCAGGTTCATGAGCGTTGACTTGCCGGCGTTGGTGTATCCGACCAGTGCCACGCGGGTGAGCTTGCTTCGGTTCTTGCGTTGCACCTCCTTCTGCTTGGCGATGTCGGCGAGCTGTGCCTTGAGGCGGCTTATTCGGTCGAGGATGATGCGGCGGTCGGTCTCGATCTGGGTCTCGCCGGGGCCGCGCATACCGATGCCGCCTCGCTGGCGCTCCAGGTGGGTCCACATTCGTGTCAGGCGGGGCAGCAGGTACTGGTACTGCGCCAGCTCCACCTGGGTGCGGGCGGTGGCCGTCTGGGCGCGCTTGGCGAAGATGTCGAGGATGAGGCTGGTGCGGTCGAGCACCTTCACCTGCAGCTCCTTCTCTATGTTGGCCACCTGCTTGGGGCTGAGCTCGTCGTCGAAGATAACCAGCGGGATCTCGTGCTCCTCGACGTATGCCTTGAGCTCTTCGAGCTTGCCCTTGCCGACGTATGTGCGCGGGTTGGGGTAGTCGAGGCGCTGTGTCATGCGGCAGACGGCCTCAGCCCCGGCGGTGTCGGCTAGGAAAGCGAGCTCGTCGAGGTATTCGGCAGACTTGGTCTCGCCCTGCTGGGGCGTCACCAGGCCCACCAGAACGCACTTCTCGCGCTCCTGAGGCACCGTGGCCTTCGGTTCTTTATCGTTACTCATTGCGGTTACAAAATTAATCATTTCCAAAATGATAAACAAATTCGGGGATATTTTGTAATTTTACGGCGGCAAAGACGTCGTATAGGTGAGCGATGACACCATCGGAATTCAAGGACCTGCTGGCAGAGATGAGCGAGAGCCTCTGGAAGGCGGCGGCGGCACTGATGCCGTCGCCGGAGGAGGCACAGGATGTCGTGGCCGACACGGTGGAGAAGCTGTGGGCCCAGCGCAAGCGTCTGAAGGAGGTGGAGAACGTGCGCGGATACGCCGTCACGGCGGTGCGCCGCACGGCCCTCGACGCCCTACGCGCCCGCGCCCGGCACCCGCAGGCCGACATCGACAACGTGGCGCTGCCCGTCAGCGACCGCAGCGTCGATGGCGCCTCGGACCTTAGACTGGTGCAGGAGCTCATGCAGACGCTGCCCGACAACCAGCGTCTGGTGATCGAGATGACGGCCTACCAGCAGCTCGACGCCGACGAAATCTGCGAGCGCACCGGACTAAGCCTCGCAAACGTGCGGGTGCTGCTCTCGCGCGGACGCAAGAAACTGCGGGACGCCTTTGCTCATTATAATGGATGACAACTATGGATATTGACAAGATAAAGCGGCTGCTCGGAGCCTTCTTCGATGCCACTGCCGACGCCTCGCAGGAGGCTGAACTGAAGCGTCTTCTGGCGAGTTGCGACTTCTCGGCGCTGCCGTTGGAACTGGCCACGGACGCCCGTCTGGCGCGGTCGCTGCTCGGCATGGGGGCGCCGGCTCCGGCCATGCCGGCCGACTTCGCCGCGACGCTCGGCAGGCAGGTCGACCGACTGGAGCGCGTCGGCCGCATGAAGCGCCGCGGTCGGGGATGGGGCATTGTCGCCGGCGTGGCTGTGGCTGCGTCGCTGGCGCTGCTGCTCATGCCCTCCGGCAGTGTGCAGACGGTCATCGCACCCTCCGCTCAGGCACCGGTGATGGCCAGGGCAACGCTGCCCGCCCCTTCTGCTGGAACGGCTCAGGCTGTTCCGACGCGTCAGCTTGCTCAGGCCGTCTCGCCCAAGTCTGCCGCTCCGAAGGCTGCCAAGGCTGTTAAGGCCGAGGCCGAGGACGGCGACGGGCCGGAACGAACGGTAGAGTATGTGGACGGCGTGCTGGTGGTGACGGAGTACTACGACCCCAACAACGCCGGCAAGCTCACCGCCACTGCCGACATTCCCGTCGACGCTCCCATTTACATCAGCTACGTCGACGGTGAGGGGCAGACCTATCAGAGCTTGGACCAGTCGCCTGACGCCATGGCAATGCTCGAGGAAGCCTTCGGGCTTATCGTCGGCACGCAGCGCGAGGCCGATGGTGCTCTCGACGAATCAAGAAAATTAGTAACCTCTGCAATAGAAGAACTCAATGAAAACCGATAATAACCTGACAAGCAATATGTTACGCAAATTTCTGTTGTTGCTGCTGATAGCCGTGGCGATGGTTCCGGGCCTGTCGGCCAAGTCGCCGCAGCGCCTCTTTGAGTCGTTGGCCAACACCCAGGGCATCAACTATATTTACATTTCGGAGGCGGCGTTCGCCAACGGAGTCACTCTCTCGCAGCGCCGCATGCCGCTGCCCTTCTCGCTGGCCAACAGCGCGGTCAAGAGTTTCGAGATGGTGAAGGCCGACTTCGACGGCCGCGAGAAGAAGAAGATCGTGGAACTCGGCAACGAGCTTGTCAAGAACGGCCATTTCACGCTGCTGACCGAAACCCAGGATGGCTTCGATGCCAAGTTCACGCGCATCTACTGCCGCGAGGATGGCGCCAGCTACGCCTCGGAGGTGCTCATCTTCTCGTCGTCCAACAGTTATGGCGCCACGCTTGTCTATATCACGGGCAAGATCTCGTTGAAGTCGCTGCTGAGCAATGGCGCCACGTCGATGAACCTGGGCTTCTACTTCCCGCAGTTGCCCCTGGCCATGCTACCCTCCTGACGGGGGTACTTGTAGAACAGGATACGGCTCACTGCCCCGTGCACCACGTCGCGCGGCAGTGAGCCGCTTTTCATGGCCTGTAGTAGCTCGGCGGCGGCGGCGTGGGTGTCGGGTGGCGCCACGAGGATGTCGGCTCCGGCCAGGATGGCCTGCACCGACGGCTGCTCCACGCTGCCCAGTCCGCGCATGTTCATGGCGTCGGTGAAGATGAGCCCGGAGAAGTCCATGTCCTTGCGTAACAGGTCGTTGACGATCATTGGGGAGACGACCGCCGAGCGAAGCACGGTATCGAGGGCGGCTACGGCGATATGGCCTACCATCACGCCGCCCAGTCCCTCGCGGACATATTGTCGGAAGGGGTATAGGTCGAGGCTGTCGAGCATTTTACGCGAAGATGTCGACACGGGCATGGCGCGGTGGGAGTCGAGGCGTGTGCCGCCGAGGCCGGGAAAGTGCTTGGCAACGGAGATGACGGAGGCGTCCTCCAGGCCTCGGGCGTAGGCCAGTCCTAGGCGTGTCACCCGCTCCGGGTCGGGGCCGAGCGAGCGATAGGCCATGGCGCTGCCGGGCACCGACGCCACGTCTAATACCGGGCCGAAGACGACGTTCAGACCCAGACGCCGCGCCTGCAGGCCGAGGGCGTAGCCGTAGTCGTACATCCGCACGTCGGTGATGCTGTCGGGCAGGCGGCTGAAGGGGGTGTAGGATGGAGCATCCCGCAGGCGCATGCCGAGTCCCCATTCGGCGTCGATGGCCACCAGCGGGGGGATGGGGGAAAGGCGCCGCAGCTCGGCCGTGATTGCGCTTACGGAGGCGGTGTCGCCTTTGAGCAGCATCACGCCGCCAACGTGCAGCGAGTCGGCGTATTGGGCGAGCTGTGCGAGAGTGGCGCTGTCGGCCGATGCATACAGTGCCGGCATGAGCAATTGTCCTACGAGCTCCTGGTCGCTCATGCCGGCCGCCACGGAGTCGGCCCACATCTGCGCCTGTGTGGTATAGTCAGCCTTCTCTGGATGCGCCACCTCAGGCGCATCCTTACGGGCGCAACCACACAGCCACGCACCCAACAACAACACGGGCCACAGACGATTCAACGATTTTGCGATTGAGCGATTTTTGCTATTAAAAGATTGTGCGACTTCGTTTGCTCGTCTCATCGTTCAATCGTAAAATCGTGCAAAATATTCATCGATTAATCGTTTAAAACACGTTTTATCGTTCGAGGATGTGGACGGCGGGAACGAAGCGGGAGGCGGGGTCGGCCGACATGGGCATGTTCAGTTTTGTCTGCTCGATGATGTAGCCGATGATGGGTATAGCGACGTCGCGGGGGTCGGTCCAGAGTATCTTGCCGCGGGCCAGGGGCCGCAGGTCGTCGTTGCCCTGTGCCAGGTAGTCGATGGTGGCGATGGTGTACGTGCGCTCCGGGTCGATGGGCTCGCCGCAGTAGGTGGCGTTGACGAATTTCCAGTCCGGCTCGATGGCCACGCGCACCTGGGCGCTGATGGGTTCGCCCTTGCGCCGGGCCATGATGGCCAGGGTCTCCAGAAGGTCCTTGCCGCTCAGCTCAAGCAGAGTGAAGCGGTTGGGGAAGGGGAAAGTGGAGAGCATGCGGCCCAGGCTGACGTCGCCCTGTGGCAGGTTCTGGCGGATGCCGCCGGCGTTCATGATGCCGATCTCTACCGTCTTGGGCAGCGTGGAGGCGGGGTCGGCGGTGTGGATGGAATCGAGCTGCTCCTGCACGCAGTTCAGCGCCATGTCGGCCGTCCAGTTGGCATACTCGCCTGTGCCGCCGGGGTTCATGGCATTGGGCGCGTAAGCGATGACGTAGTTGTTGACGGAGTCCACGACGTGCTTGTACGGGGCCAGGAAGGTCTTCATCTTCTGGTCGAGCTGAGAGTCGGGGAAGCGGTCGGTGACGGGGATGAGCTTGTAGCTGACGGCCTCGGCCGGCACCCGCTCACCCTTCCTCACGCCCGAGAAATCTACCTGCACCTCGGCGATGTACGGGCCGGTCTTGCCTGTCTGGGCTATGACCACCGGCAGGCCGTCGGCGTTGGGGATCACGGACGGGTACTTGCCCTCGGTGCCGGGCGTGACCACCGTGTGGCTGTGGCCGCCGATGATGATGTCGATGTCGCGGCTGGCGCGCGCCAGGTCCACGTCGGTCTGCTTGCCTGCCTGCTTGGTGTTGTAGCCGATGTGCGTGACGGCCACCACCAGGTCGCAGTGTTTGTCACGGCGCAGGAACGCGGCTGTCTTGTTGGCCGTCTCCACGATGTTGCGGAACTTGACGCCCTCGATGTTCTTTTCGGCGATGAGACTGGCAGGATCGACGTTGAGGCCGAAGAAGCCGATTTTCTTGCCGGCTATGGTCTTGATTATGTATGGGGCGAAGACTCCATTGAGGTCTGTGTCGGAGAAGTCGTAGTTGGCCGACGTGGCTTTGCCCTTGAGAGGCTTCCAGTACTTGGTGAGGTCGGCCATGCCGTTGTCGAACTCGTGGTTGCCGAGCACGCGTATGTCGTATCCCATCATGTCCATGAGTTTGTACTCCACGTCGCCCTTGAAATAAGAGAAGTAGAGGGAACCCTGAACGGCGTCGCCTGCGTCGACCAGCAGCACGTTGCGGTCGGCGCGTCGCACCGAGTCGATGATGGCCTTGCGTTGGAGCGCTCCGCCCACGCCACGTTCGTTGGGGTCTACCTGCGAGTGAGTGTCGTTGGTGCCGAGCAGGGTGATTTTCTGCGCCTGCAGCGACTGGATGCCTGCCGCCATCAGCGCGACGAGCAGCAGGATATGGAGTTTATTCATGGACATGAGTTTGTGTGTTCTGAATGCAAAATTAAGGAAAAATCCTAAATTAAAACGTCCGGCGGGAGCGAATGTTCCCGCCGGACGCCTTATTGGGTCGGTGTAGGTTGTCTAATCTTAGCTGATGTTAGCTGAGTTAGCCGTACTTGAGTCTTACTTGCTCTTCTTCACGAAGCGCTCCTTGATGCGGGCCTTCTTGCCGGTGAGGGCGCGGAGGTAGTAGAGCTTGGCGCGGCGTACCTTGCCGTACTTGTTGACGGTGATCTTCTCGATGAACGGTGACTCGAGCGGGAAGATGCGCTCAACGCCGATGCCGTCGGAGATCTTGCGCACGGTGAAGCGCTTCTTCTCCATGTGGCCGTTGATGCGGATCACCACGCCGCGGAACTGCTGGATACGCTCCTTGTTACCCTCCTTGATGCGGTAGGAGATGGTGATGGTGTCGCCGGGACCGAACTCGTCGATTTCTTTCTTGGGGGTTGCGAAAGCCTCTTCCGCAATTTTCATCAAATCCATGATGCTTTTTCTTTCTATTTCGTTACAACTCGGACAACCGCACCATTCGCAAGCCTGAGCCACGGCGGGGCACTCTCTTGCCAGCGGGTACGAAATCCGCTGCAAAGTTAATACTTATTTGCCGTTCTGACAAATGCCCGCCCAATATTTGGCTTGGGGCATTTGTGCATATTACCGAAGCTAAAATCCCTGCTCCATCACTTAAACTAAGTGAACATTCCGCAAAGATTTTGAGAATTATTGGCTAATAAGAGGATATTCGCAATATAATTCAAGAAAAGTCGGAAAAATCAAATAATGAAGGTTGCTGTTCATTAGAAATATTTCGACGTTTTCCATCGACAAACTCTAAAGTATTTCTTACTGCCAGTGCAATTTTTTTTGCAAAAATAACGGGGACTGCATTTCCTATTTGGAGTTGAATATCTCGTTTATTTTCCCCGGTAAAAATCCAATCATCTGGGAAAGTTTGTAAACGCGCATATTCTCTGGCTGTAAATGGCCGCAGTTTACTTGCAGAAATTCGCCATAACTTAGCACTGGACTCGGGATTCCTTACATACAAAGCGTTATTTCTGTCTTTTTGAATCCGAGTTGCAATAACATTTCCTAAAGCCCAACCCCATACAGTTGCAGTATCTACCGCTGGGAAAGGAGAATCAAAATCCCGAATTGGATTCCCTTCTGAAGCAGTTCTGCTGAATCTCACAGGCACAGCAATCTCATTCTCATTAAAAGGAGCATCAGTTTCAGTGTGAGCGTAACTTTTAAATCCCCATTCAGGATTATGGTTTGGCAAAGAGATCGTTAAATCTTGGCCAAGCTCATAAATAAATTTTCGGATAGGCGTTTCTTTGGATGGATTGGGAAAAGCAAAAGCCGACATTTTCGGGTCTCGGTATGCTATAAATATGAATCGTCTACGAGTTTGAGGAACGCCATATTCTGCAACCCTAAAAGACTTGAAAATTGTGGTATAGCCAATGTTTGCAAGTTCAGAAGAAATCTGTTCTGCGAAAGGTTTCCCTGTTTCCGGATGTCTCATCGTCCTCAAATTGAGAACATTCTCCATCACTAAAATTCTCGGTTTGATATTTTCGGTAATACGAATTACATGCCGGTATAAATAGTTCCGGGCATCATGTGCTTCACGTTTGCCTCCTAAAGAAAAACCTTGACAAGGGAAACCTGCAAGAAGTACATCTATATCTCGGCCAACCTTAGGAGAATACCCCCTAACATCCTGCTGAAAAACAGTCCATTCAGACCTGTTGCGCCTTAATGTATTGACGGCAATTTCTAATATGTCGCTCGATTCGGTGTGTAGAAACCCGGCTTTCTCGAAGCCGAGGTCTAATCCCCCTGCTCCAGAAAACAAACTTAAAAAAGTGTATTGTGTCAGTTCCTCTGATTCGATGGTGAACATATTAATCAAAGAGTTGGAATTTCAGGCATATAAGCCACACGTTCTTTAGGCTGTCGTTTTTTACATCCTTCAAAAATATCAGTTAATATCGTAAGTTCGTTATCATTACCGCGAATTGGTTTCAATTCATCGACTAACGAATAATAGAAAGAATTGCCAAACTTATCATTTCGTACAATCTCTTCATGTACAAATTTTGAAAGACTGGTATTGTTAACCAATGCTTTCTTTACGACAAGTAGTAGACGGAATGAAAAGCAAGCCAAACTTGAGTTTAATGGATTTGGATAGGTGTACATTTTACGATGTCTGACAGACCCTTCTCCATATGGGCCATGATTGTATTCGGTAAAATTGGAATATTTTGCTTCTTTATGAAGTTCAAAATCATAGTTTAAAAAGTCTCCATCCATTAAAATGAGAGTAATGATTTTAGAACTATCGGGAGATAATAAGGCGAACAAATAATAACATGGAACTATAACCGTATCCTTTTCAACTTTTATCATTGCACGGCCACAAGGCAAACAACTGTTATAGTCAATCGTTAATCCTCGTGAGTCCTTACCATCCTTTTTTTGAATCAGCTTTTTAATTTCAAGGCCAATAATAAAATTAGTCTCTCTGTCACGAACAATTAGGTCAGGAGTAGTAAGTTTCCCTGCATGAAAAACTTCATAAGATTTAGGCAAAAGACTTTTTAGCAAAGTCTCAACCCAACAATCGAAAGGGTCATCTTGAACCGTTCCCACTACTTGTGCTGGCCTAAGATTAACAGGTATACCCTGAGGGGTATTCTTAGATATTAGACCTTTATATAGAGTGGAAATGACTTCCAGTTCCGTATTCATGTATTCCATACGCGAGGGTCTTCCAAGTAGGCTGACAGGCGACCAAACCTTTTGCGGCTACAAGGAAGTTCCGTAATATGTTGAATATAAGTAGTTGCTTACATTGAGCGGTCTTTGTCAGCGGCGAGCGCAGATTAGGGTGCAAAGTTAACACTTATTTGCTGTTCTGACAAATACCCGCCCAATATTTGGCTTGGTTTGGGGTTCAGTCGCTCTTTCAGCACGTTTCAGCCCAGCAGGGAGTAGACCAGGGCCAGCAGCAGGGCGAACAGCAGCAGGTTGCAGGCGGTCATGCCGAGCATGGGGTTGAGGGCTTTCCCTTTCATGTGGCCGATCCGATGCCATATTAGTAGGTGCGCCACCAGGTACACGCCGCATGGCAGCGCGATCCACCAGCCGGTTCGCTCCGGGGTGAAGGCGAGTGTCAGCCCGTCGGCTACGAGGCCAGACAGCAGGTAGGCCCGGTACATGGTGCGGCGTCCGAGCAGCACCACGGTGGTGTGCTTGCCCACGGCGCGGTCGTCGTCGGCGTCTCGGTAGTTGTTGACTATCAGCACGTTGGCGCTCATAAGTCCGATTGCCGCGCCTACGGGGATGCTCACCGACGACCATTCCCATGCGCCGACCTGCACCAGGCAGGTGAGCGTCACCGGCACGAGGCCGAAAAAGATGAACACTGCCACGTCGCCCAGGCCGTGGTGCGACAGGGGGTAGGGCCCGGCGCTGTAGCCGACGGCGAAGAGGGCGATGGCGATGCCGGGCAGCAGCAGCCACGCTCCGCCCCAGTAGAGCAGTGTCAGGCCGAGCAGGCAGTCGATGGCTATCAGCGTCCACAGGGCGCGGAACATGGCGCGTGGGGTGATGTCGCCTTCTGTGACGCCGCGCCTGAAGCCTTCGCGGCCTTTCTTGTCGAGGCCGTAGGCGTAGTCGTAGTATTCGTTGGCGAAGTTGCTGGCCACTTGTGCCACTATTGCGAAGAGCAGGCAGATGAGCGCCGGCAGCCAGCGGAAGCTGCCATACAGCGCCGCGCAGCCGGTGCCGGCGAAGACGCCGGCCACGCTCACGGGCAGCGTCTGCGGCCGGGTGGCCTTGATCCAGGCGTTTACTTTATTGCCCATTATCGGCGTTTTGATTGGAAAAAGTCCTGCATGAGGGCCGCACACTCTTTTTCAAGCACTCCGCCCATGACCTGGGTGCGTGGGTGCAGCGGGGTGGGCATGCCGGGCGCCTTGCGGCCGTAGTGGCTGAGGTATCCGCGCTTGGGATCGGAGGCGCCGAACACCACGGCTCCGATCTGTGCCCAGCCCAGGGCGGCTGCGCACATCATGCACGGCTCCACCGTCACGTACAGCACGCAGTCGGGCAGGTACTTGCCGCCCAGCCAGTTGGCGGCGGCGGTGATGGCCTGCATTTCGGCGTGGGCGGTGACGTCAGTCAATGTCTGGGTGAGGTTATGGCCGCGGGCGATGATTTTGTCTCCGCAGACTATGACGCAGCCCACAGGCACTTCGTCGCGCTCGGCCGCAGCCTCCGCCTCTTTGAGCGCCTCGCGCATGTAGACGTCGTGCATCCAGGGCTCGATGTTCCTCAGCGGGTACATATTTCCTCGATTTTGTCCTTGACTTTGTTCATGAGCCACGAGGGTGTGGAGGTGGCTCCGCAGATGCCGATGGTGCGGGCGCCTTCCACCCAGGCGGGGTCGATGGCGTCCTGGTTCACGCTTAGGTAGCTGCGCGGGTTTACTTCGCGGCAGGCCTCGTAGAGGGCCTTGCCGTTGCTTGACTTGGCGCCGCACACGAAGACTATGACCTCGTGGGTGCGGGCGAACTCGCGGAGGTGGCCCATGCGGTTGGCCACCTGGCGGCATATGGTGTCGTAGTAGCGGAAGGCGCCGGAGCGCTTGCGCTCGCGTATGGCCTCGACTATGCGGCGGAAGCCGGACAGCGACTTGGTGGTCTGTGAGTACAATTCCACGTCGCGGTCGAGGTCGAGGGCGTCGAGCTCCTCTTCCTGTTCCACCACCACGGCCTCGCCGCAGGTCTGGCCCACCAGGCCGTTGACCTCTGCGTGGCCCCGCTTGCCATATATAATAATGAGCGGGCGGCGCTCGGCGGGCCGCTCGTAGGCCTCCTTGATGCGTCGTTGCAGCTGTAGCACCACCGGGCAGGTGGCGTCTACGATCTCGATGTCGTTCTCGCGAGCTATGCGATAGGTCGACGGCGGCTCGCCGTGAGCGCGGAGCAGTACGCGCTTGCCGCGCAGGGCCGGCAGGTCGGCGTGCTCGATGGTATGCAGGCCGCGTCGGCGCAGGCGTTCCACTTCGTCGGCGTTATGCACGATGTCGCCCAGGCAGTAGAGGGGCCTGCCGTCGTCGAGGTGCTGCTCGGCGCAGCGGATGGCTCCTACGACCCCGAAGCAGAAACCGCTCTGCGAGTCTATTTCTATCTTCGGAATCATGGTTCAGTACTTTTTCTCTCCGGCGCGTGCCAGGGCCTCGCCGAAGCGCTGGCAGAGCCACTCCTCCTGCTGTTCCAGAGTCATGTGGTCGTTGTCGAGCCGGATGGCGTCGGGTGCCTGGCGCAGCGGCGACTCCTTGCGGGTGGAGTCGATGTGGTCGCGCTCGCGGATGTTGCGCACTACCTCCTCGTAGTCGGGGTGCTCTCCCTTGGCAATCATCTCCTTGTAGCGGCGCATGGCGCGGACTTCGGGCGAGGCGTTTACGAAGACCTTCAGCTCGGCCTGCGGGAAGACGGTGGTGCCGATGTCGCGTCCGTCCATGACGATGCCTTTCTCCCGGCCCATTGCCTGCTGCTCGGCCACCAGGAAGTGACGCACCTGCGGGATGGCGGCCACGGGGCTGACGTGCTCCGAGACGGGCAGCTCGCGGATCTGGCGCTCCACGTCCTCGCCGTTGAGCAGGCAGTGGCTCACGCCGTCGGCTCCGGCCGGGGCGAACGAGACGTGTATTTGAGGCAGGGCGTCCACGAGTCTGTCGGTGTCCACCTTGCCTCCGGCGCCCAGGTCGTGACGCAGGGCGTAGAGCGTCACGGCGCGGTACATGGCGCCCGTGTCGACGTATTTATAGCCCACGCGCCGGGCGAACGAGCGGGCCATTGTGCTCTTGCCCGACGAGCTGTAGCCGTCGATGGCGACGATCAGCTTCGGGCCGTTATTTTGGTTACAATCCATTAATCAGTCTTTGGGAATTACCTCGAAGATGTTGAGGGAGAAATTGACCATGATCGACGACGCTTTCTTGTGCGGCATGGCGTATGCCACGCCGAAGCCCATGGCGCGCACCCGGAAGCCGAGGCCGGCCGAGAAGCCGCTCAGGAAGTTGCGTTGGTAGGTGGCCATGTCGGAGCGCGTCTTGTAGTTGTAGGCCAGGGCGGCGTAGAAGTGCTCCGACGGGGCGAACTGCAGGCCGAAGATGAGGTGGCGGAAGAAGTTGCTCACGAAGCCGTCTTTCTTGACCTGGTCGTCGACCCCGTTCTCGTCCTTGTGCTCGTAGTAGGGGAGCTTCCACTTGGTGAGATGGGTGGCGGTGACGTTGAGCTGGAAAGGTGTGGCGCCCAGGCCCTTTGTCATGCCGAGCTGTATGTCGAACGGCAGGCGGTCGTAGTGGCGGTCGAAGCGCTTGAGCTGGCCGCCGGCGTTCTTGATGACGGCCGAGAAGGAGAAGTCGCGCTCCGGGTCGTAGTAGTTGACGCCGAGGTCGGCGGCCAGTGCTACCGCCTCGTAGCGGTCGTAGTGGCTGTAGACGAACTTCATGGTGATGCCGCCGCGCCAGCGGTCGTTGATGTCGTGGCTGTAGAGGGCGTCGACCACCAGGTCCTGAGGGTGGAACTGGCCGGTGGGTGTGCCCATCTCGTCGTAGCCGTCAATGGCGCCGTAGCTGAGGAATCGGACGCCGGCGCTCCAGGCCGAGTGCGGGGTGGCGCCCATGCCGTAACGGACGCTGGCGAAGTTGCTCGTGCCCATGTAGTGCATATATCCCAGGCCCATCTGGGCCTCGATTTCGGGTCCGAGCAGCGCCGGGTTCTGGTCCACCAGGCTCAGGTCGGGGTTGATGCTGCTGATGTTGACGCCTCCAAGCGCGAAGGCCTGCGACGACACCGGGATGCGCAGGAAGCTGTAGGCGCTGCTTCCCTCCTGGCCCCGGACGCCCAGCACGGCAAGCAGGCCCATGGCTATCGCCATGATGTATCGTTCGAGAGTTCTCATCTTGTATATTGTTAACGCCCCCGTGGCCTCCTTATTTTATCCGAGCCACAAAATCCGATTCAGCTGCGGTCTTCATATTTATTAATAATACCTTTAAAATAGGTTAAAATCCGGGTCTTGGAGTGGCGTTTCCTTGGCCGTCTCGCCACTGTTTCCTAACTTTGCTTCGTGAATGACTCTCTGCATGAAATGATTCGGAAAATCCTCGTGCCGCTGGTGCGCGGTGCCGGTGCGGTGGCCTTCCTGGCCGCGCTTTTCTCCACCTCGGCCGCCTGTGCGCAGACAACTTACGTCAACTGCGGCACCAATGCTTCGGGTGCAGTGGTGTATCTTGAAGTATATGAATACGACTACGTCACCGAGAAGCCGTCGTTTCCCGGGGGCGAAGAGAAGCTGCTCAAGTATGTCAACCGCACACGCGTCTACCCCGAGAGCGCCTACCGCCAGGGCATCCAGGGGCGCGTCATGTGCTCCTTCGTGGTGAGGGCTGACGGCTCGGTGGGGAACGTCCACATCATCCGGGGTGTGGAGCCGTCGCTCAACTGCGAGGCCAAGCGCGTCATCAGCAACATGCCCGCCTGGCGCCCCGGCCGCATGAACGGCCGCCCGGTGCCTGTACGCGTGGTTTACCCCATAACTTTCAGGCGGTGAGTGGCGGCAAGCAGCAGGGCCTGGTGGTCCGCAACCTCGGCAGTCGCTTCCAGGTGCATCTCGACGGCACACCTGACGGCCAGCTCGTCGACTGCCGCGTCAAGGGCAACTTCCGCATCCGCGGCATCCGCACCACCAATCCCGTCAGCGTCGGCGACCGCGTGAGCGTCAGCCCCGCCGGTGGCGAGTACTACATCACGGCCGTCGTCCCGCGACGCAACTACATCATACGCCGCGCCTCCAACCTCTCCAAGGAGAGCCACATACTGGCCGCCAACATCGACTTGGCGGCGCTTGTGTGCAGCGTCCGCGACCCGCTGACCCCTACCACCTTCATCGACCGCTTCCTGGCCACCGCCGAAGCTTACGCCATCTCCGCAATGCTCGTCATCAACAAGGAGGACTTATGGGACGACGCCGACCGAGAGTACGCCCAGGCCCTGCGCAACCTATACCGCACCATCGGTTATGACGTCCTCTTCACTTCCGCCGCCACCGGACAGGGCATCTCCGAGCTGGCGGATATGTTGCATGACAAGACCACCCTGCTGGCCGGCAACAGCGGAGTCGGCAAGAGCTCCATGATCAACGCCCTCATCCCCGGCGCCGGCCTCCGCACCGGCGCCATCAGCGAACTCTACCACACCGGCACGCACACCACCACCTTTTCCGAGATGCTCACGCTGCCCGGCGGAGGCGCCGTCATCGACGTGCCGGGCGTGCGCGGTTTCGGCACCATCGACTTCGACCGCCGCAGCGTCGGACACTACTTCCCCGAGATCTTCCGCGCCGCAGCCGAGTGCCGCTACTCCGATTGCTCCCACCGCAACGAGCCGGGTTGCGCCGTGCTCCAGGCCCTTGACAATCACCGCATAGCGCAGAGCCGGTACGCGTCGTACCTCTCAATCCTCGACGAGGTGGAGGAGGCCGAGGGCGCCGACAAGTACCGCAAACCCTTCTGACCACGGAGACGTTCCAGTTTTACCGCAATTTGTGCATATAATCCATATCTGCGCAACAATTCCGCATAAGTACACGTAATAGAAAATACAATGAAGCGTTTCACACTCACACTTCTCCTGGGACTGTTCGCAGTCTCGCTGCAGGCATGCGCCTCCGGCCAGTCCGTCACGCCACAGACGCCGTCGTCCACTTCCGGAAGCAGCATCGGTTCAACCATAGGCAACCTGCTCGAGGGCGTTTTCTCGCGCTCCGACATTGACGTGGCCGACATGTCCGGCATCTGGACCGTCGATGGTTCGGCTGTGGCCTTCAAGAGCCAGGACTTCCTGACCAAGGCCGGTGGCGCAGCCGTGGCCGCAAAGCTCCAGACTGAACTCGACCCCTACTACCAGCGCTACGGGCTCACAGGAGCCGTCCTCACCATCGATTCCGACGGCAACTGCTCCATCAAGCTTGCACGCGGCTCCATCAACGGGGTCATTACCAAGCAAGGCAAAGGCGAGTTCCTGTTCAACATCACCCTGCTGGGCAAGACCGTATCTTCCGTGCCCCTTTACGTGCGTAAGACATCCCAGACCATGGACATGATGTTCGACGTCGCCAAGCTCAAGGAAATCCTCAAGCTCGTGGGACGCTTCTCCGGCAACTCCCTGGCATCCGCCCTCATCGACCTGCTTGACAAATACGAGGGCGTGTACATCGGCTTCGGCATGCACTCCGACGCCGCTCCCTTGAGCAACGACCTCAAGCAGGTCAACAACCCCACTCAGCAGCAGGAACAGAAGAACTCCGGCCTCGGAACTCTCATCAACATCCTCAACGGCAAGCAATCCAGCAAGAAGAAATAAACATTAACTAAGCATGGAAAAGAAGGAACCTTCGGTAGTATATTTCTGCCCCCGCATAACCCCCGAGAACCTCGTCAAGGTCTACGAGGCACTGGGCCGTCCCGTCCACGGTCGCGTCTGCGCCAAGCTCTCCACCGGCGAGGCCGGCAACCCCAACCACCTCAGCGTAGACGTCATCAAGCAGCTCGTCGGCCGCACCCAGGCCACCATCGTGGAGTGTAACACCGCCTACGAGGGACGCCGCTGCAACGTCCCCGACCACATGCAGACCGCCAAGGAGCATGGCTTCACAGCCATCGCCGAGGTCGACATCATGGACGGCGAGGGCGAAGTCTCCCTGCCCGTGCGCAACGGACGCCACCTCAAGGAGAACTTCGTGGGTAAGAACTGGCTTGACTACGACTTCACCATGATCCTGACCCACTTCAAGGGCCACCCCATGGCCGGCTTCGGCGGCGCCCTCAAGAACGTCTCCATCGGCATGGCATCCGCCGCCGGAAAGGCCTGGATACACACCGCCGGAAAGGTGCACCAGGCTCCCATCACCGACTGGTCCGACGTTTGCCCTCAGAACGACTTCCTGGAATCCATGGCCGAAGCCTGCGAGTCCGTTTTCGACCGCGCAGGAGCCAACATTCTATATATCTCCGTGGCCAACAACCTCTCCATCGACTGCGACTGCGTTGACCGTCCCGAGAAGGCCAAGATCAGCGACATCGGCATCCTCGCCAGCCTTGACCCCGTGGCTCTCGACCGCGCCTGCGTCGACATGATCTATAACGCCCCCGACCCCGGCAAGACCGACTTCATCCAGCGCATGGAGGACCGCAACGCCACCCACCTGCTCGACTACGCCGAACAGCTCGGCCTCGGTCAGCAGGACTACAAGATCGTGCAGGTAGAGCCGTAATAGCTGATGCAGCCTTCTGACACATCGGAGCCGCAGGTGGTGCTCCTCTGCGGCATCAGCGGCTCCGGCAAGACACATTACGCCCTCGGTCTCCAGGCCGAGGGCTATCGCCGTCTCTCCGCCGACGAAATCGCCTGGGCCGAGCATGGACGCGACCTCGTCACTATGCCCCTCGACCGCCAGCGACAGGTCTTCATGCGCGCCAGCCGGGAGCTTCTCCGGCAGCTTGAGCAGGCGCTTCGCGACGGCGACAGGGTAGTGGTCGACTCCACTCTCTGCAGCCGCGACAAGCGCGACGCCATGCGCGGCCTCTGTCGTCGCTTCGGCGTCGAGCCACGCCTCGTCTATATGCAGGCCACGAAGGAAGTCCTGCGCCGCCGCCTCGGCGGGCGCCGAGGCCTCGGAGCCGACGACCAGCCCGTCCCAGCCGACCGCCTCGACACTTTCTGCCGCGGCTTCCAGGCCCCCACCCCCGACGAGCATCCCATCGTCATGCCCCAGTCATAAACTTACTGAGGGGCCCCCTCATTGCTTTTGCGTAGCCGGGGAGTTGCACCCAGAGCTTTGGCTGCTCCAAAAGCAAGCATTAATCCTTTTGATAATTCATATTTGCACCATTTACTTCCCCTCCCCAGCTAATAATATGTTTTACAGCATATTTTATTAAGTATGTTGTAAAACATATTAAAATATTTTGCATACTTGAACAAGAATGTTTAACTTTGCGGCAGTTATACTTCAAATCCATTTACACGACGAGTCGTTCCCTATGGATTAAGCCTATGAAATACATAATACAGAGTGATTTGGCGTTTGGTCAGCAAATACTTTTCGTCTAATTTTCCTTGTATTATAATATTTCATGTAAGAACCGACACAAAATCATAACCTCTAAAACCAAAGGTATGAAGAAATTTCTTTTTATGTTAGCTGCACTGCTGCTAATGAGCGCATGCAGCCAGGAGGAGCCACTGACGGTTCGAGACGGCATCCCGGAGAAGGAGGGTGTCATAACGCGTCAACAGGCGCTGGAAACCTTGCAGAGGGTAAGAGGCGAATTCTTCCCTCAGACCAGGGGCAAAAGCTTCGGCATTGCCTCTTGTGAGGCCTACGGATCGTCGCTTCAACCTTCAACGCGATCCAACGAAGATCCTGTCTTCTACGTCTTCAACTATGAAGACAACCAAGGCTTTGCCATCATGGCTGCAACACCCAAACTGCCTCAAGTACTCGCAATCTCCGACAAAGGGAATCTGGATATGTCAAATCTGCCCGATAACGGAGTCCGGCTATTCGCCAATGGTCTGCCGGACTACAGCGACTGGATCGAGGAACGGGATACCGGTGCAGTACCAGACGGGGTGGTGTACACCAAGAAGTTCCATCGAACCAACGTAAAGACTACACCTCTGTGCAAAGTGAAGTGGCATCAGAATTACCCGTACAATCAGTACACTCCAATAGTCAACGGGCAAAATGCCTTGGTTGGCTGTGGCGGTGTGGCTGTCGCACAGGCCATGTCTGTTTACGGACAACCTACAAGTTTCCAAGGTTACGACTTCGACTGGCAGGCAATGACGGCAAAAAATCCGTCAGATGATGCTGTCAAACAAACAGCCCGCTTCATGGAAGTTATAGGCAGAGAGGGTATCGGAGGTTTTGATTATTATAACCCGAATGGAACAGGTGCCATTTTACTGAATATTAAGGATATCCTGCTAAGATGTGACTATTCTTGCACTCTTCCGGAAGATACAGTTATAAAAGATATCGGTTTTTCTACCATTCCTAAGCTTTATAAAGACATTGATGTCATTGGAGAGCTGTTAGCCGGCCGACCTGTAATTGTCAATGGCCAAACTGATTTTGGAATTTCCGCTATAGGCCATTTTTGGCTTCTGCATGGCTACATGCAAATAGAATGGCTGGAGGAAAAGAGAATCAATAGACCTACCGGTGTTCAAGTACTCTCCAGCAAACATACGTTTGACGACTATGTGCTCTGCAACTGGGGTTGGGGAGGTATGTATGACGGCTATTACCTCAGCGGCGTATTTGATTTAGCCTCGGAAGATTACATACCCGATGATCAAGGAATACCCATGGAAGGTTCAGCAAACTATTCGCACGTCCTACATGCACTAATTAACATAAAACCAAATAAGCGATGAAAACAAAAGCAGTAGCAGCTTTGACCGTCATTATGGCTCTGGTGATGGCCGCATGCAGCAACAACGATGAACCGGTAGGGCCTCGGCAGACAAAATCCATCGCCGCATCCTATCTGACACCGACCTCGATGCACGTGCCGGATATCAATAGCTTAGAGCGCAAATGGAGAAACTGCACCACCCTTTTTCTCATTTTTCAAGGAGAGGAAACGAATCCGGAAACCGATGCTCCTGAATTTGAAAGGCTGACACGATTCTTCGGCGACACGGCCTGCACATCCGGCGCATTGAAGGCATGGCCTTCCAAGGAGCGCTGTTTCCTGGGCAATCTGGTTCTCGACATTGAGGCCACCGCAGCCGATGACTCCTGGGGCGCAGAGCATCCCGCAGGCTCTGATATTTCGGACAAGCTGCGTCTGACCTATAAGTCAGCCGATAAATACATCAAAAGCGGCTATCTGTCGCGGAAAAGCATTGCCGACTCCAACAAGATGATGAACGAATGGCAAGCATCGGACAGCTATTCTCTGTACAACAGGCTGCAACTCGTCTATCTTGACGGCATCCATTACAGAGAACCCTGGCAATGCGAGGGGCATAAGTTCAATCTGAAAGTGACCACGCAGAATGGAGTACTCGAACAGAAAGATATATATATCTACTGTTACGCACCATGGTATAGTCACGAAAACTGGGACTAATGAAATCGATTTACAACTCTAAAACCAATCAGGCAATGAAAACAAAAGCAGTAGCAGCGCTGGCCGTCATTATGGCTCTGGTGATGGCTGCCTGCAGCGACAACGACGAGCCTGTGGTGCCGAAGAAGCAGAGCTACTCGATAGCATCGTCATACGTTATGCCAACTTCCATGAAGGTGGCTGATGACAGCCAAATCGAGTCGGATGAGAGGCCGATTACATCTTTAGGCATCAACTTCCACGGAACCACAATATCGCCGGAGACGGACTCTGCCGATTTTGCCCGCATCAACCGTTTGTTCGGGGACACGGCATGCACCAAGAACGCCGTTCAGGCCTGGCCGAAGGAGTGTCGGTCTTTCCTCGGTACCCAGTTGGTATCCATCAAGGCGATAGCGGCAGATGATTCATGGGGAGAGAAGAATCCGAAAGGAACGGATGTGTCGGGCGACTTTTACCTTCACTATCTCTCCGCAACCCCTTATATCGAAAGCCGCTATAAGGATCTCGATGCGACAAAATACAGCTCGATGCGGATGAATAGGTGGCAGCCCTCAAACGGGTTTGCGCTGTGCGATTTTATGAGTCTCTCTCTGGGACATATCAGGGCGAACCCGCACTACGCAGCCGATTGCCCGGGGCACAGATATGACCTGAAAGTGACATTCGCAAACGGAGAGGAACTGGAGGCAAAAGGATGTCTGATATACTGCCGTTTGATGCCGCCCGCTCCCCCGATGAACCGGTAAACATTGATTCTTGGAAGAGTGAAATTCATCCGATTGCATGGGATTATCAAACCATACAATCGGATGAACTTTTTATGAATTATAGTCAAAACATGAAGTAGATGTGCAATTCCGGCTGTAGGGACACACGGTCCGTGCGTCCTCCCAACAGGTTTCCGATAGGCGTGTACATCGGACGCACGGACCGTGCGTCCCTACATCAAAATGCCCAAATACTTACTGCAATACTTACTGCGTGTGCTATAACTTTAGAGCAGGCCGCTGATGCGGGCGATATACTTGCCTACGATGTCGAATTCTAAGTTCACCACCGTCCCCTCCTTTATCCGGCAGAAATTAGTATGTTCGAAAGTGTAGGGGATGATGGCTACGCGGAAGCTGTCGGCCTCGGAATCGCATACCGTCAGGCTCACGCCGTTGACCGTCACCGACCCTTTCTCCACTGTCACATAACCCTTGCGCACCAGCTCCGGGTTCACCGCATAGCGGAACTTGAAATAGGTGCTGCCGTCCACCTCCTCTACAGAAACGCACTCGGCGCGGCAGTCGACGTGGCCTTGCACGATATGGCCGTCCAGGCGCCCGTCGATGCGCATGCATCGCTCCAGGTTCACCAGGTCGCCTACCTTAAGCAGCCCCAAATTGGAGCGATCGAGAGTCTCCTGTATTGCCGTCACGGTGTATGTGCCGTCGCCGTTGAGGCTTACCACCGTCAGGCACACGCCGTTGTGCGCCAGGCTCTGGTCGATATGAAGTTCGTCGGCGAAGCTGCAGGCGACCCGTATGTGCAGGTTGCCCCCCTCGCGCTCAAGCCCGACTACACGTCCGGCCTCCTCTACTATTCCTGAAAACATTCTTACTTATTTTAAAGCGGAGGGTATGTCCTGCCGCGCCGCAAAGTTAAAAGTTTTTTATTACCTTTGCAAAAAGCATTCCGCACATGAACTGTGAACTCACCCTGCCGCCCCTGATATCCGGTGCCGAGCCGCCGGCCATGCCGCACTTCCGTCAGCTCACCCTCATCGGTGCCAACGGCGCCGGCAAGACTCGCTTCATGCAGCGCCTTATGGACCTCTGCCCCGACAAGGCTTACGAACTCTCCGCGCTCCAGGCTTTCTATCCCGAGCGCGAGCCCTCGCCTCTGGTCTCCAGCATCGACGCCCAGTATGCACGCGCACTCCGCACTTCGGCATACCTCAAGGCCGACGCCGTCAGCGAGTTCGACAAGCTCATGTTCCTGCTCTTCAACGACGAGTGCTCCTATCTGCTCGCCCACAAGTCGCGCCAGCTCTTCGGCGGCGCCCCCGAGCAACTGCAGCCCACCCGCCTCGACCTCCTCATAGAGCTTTGGCAGGAAATCTTCCCCGAGAACCAGATTCTGCGCCACAACGGCGCACTGCTTTTCTCCACCGCCAGCGGCGACGACCGCGTCTCCGCACTTCGCCTCTCCAAGGGAGAAAAAGCCGCACTCTACTATATCGCCGCCACACTCTACGCCCCCCAGGACGCCGTCATCTTTATCGACTCCCCGAGCATCTTCCTCCACCCGGCCCTGCTCAACACCTTCTGGAACGCCATAGAACGCCTCCGACCCGACTGCCGCTTCATCTACAACACCTATGACGTCGGCTTCGTGGCCACCCGCACCGAGGGCGTCTGCATCTGGGTGCGCGGCTTCGACGCCACCAGCCTTGCCTGGGACTACCAGCTCATGGCCCCCGGCCACCTTTCCGACGACCTCACCCTCCAGCTCATCGGTGCCCGTCGGCCCGTCCTCTTCATCGAAGGCGACGCCACGCACAGCCTCGACGCCAAGCTATACACTCTCGTCTTCTCCGACCACACCGTCCGCCCTCTCGGCTCATGCGACAAGGTCATCGAGTCCACACGCACATTCGCCGACCTCAATTCCCTGCACCACCTCGATAGCCATGGGATAGTGGACCGCGACCGCCGCACGCCCCAGGAAGTCGACTACCTGCGCCGCAAGCACATCCTCGTGCCCGAAGTCGCCGAGGTCGAAAACCTATTCCTGCTCGAAGACGTTGTTAAGACGATGGCAACCATACGCGGATGTAACCCCGGCAAGGTGTTCGGCAAAGTAAAGAGCGCTGTGATGCAGCTGTGGATCCAGCACATGGACTCACAGGCGTTGCAGCATGTCCGGCACCGCGTCAAGCGCCTGGCCGAATGCCGCATCGACGGCCGCTTCAGCTCCATCCGGGAGCTCGAGCGCCACATCGCCGACCTGCCCCGCCTTCTCAACCCCGGTGCCATCTATGGCGAGCTTCGTGCCGACTTCCACCGCATGGCCAAGGAGGGTGACTACGCCGGAGTGCTCCGCGTCTTCAACCACAAGCCCATGCTCGCCGCCTCCGGAGTCGACCGTCTGCTGGCATATCCCAACATCGACGCGTACATCGGCGGCGTCCTCGCAACCCTGAAAGCCGGAGGAAAGCGCGGTCGGCATCTCACCGACGTATTTCTCTACGCTCTCCGCGCGCCTCAACCCGTCAAACAGCACCTTTGACCATAACTCGCACGGCTATGGAAAATACACCGCTTAAAATAATCTCCGACGATCCCTGGCTCAAGCCTTACGCCGACGCCATCGAAGGACGGCACCTCGACGCCATGCACAAGCTCCATGACCTCACCCGACATGGCACGCTCGTCGACTTCGCCAACGCTTATAACTATTTTGGCCTCCACAAGCGCAAAGGGGGCGGCTACGTCTTCCGCGAATATGCCCCCAACGCCTCCTCCGTAGCACTCATCGGCGACTTCACCAAGTGGCACGACGACGACCGCTTCCGCTGTTCCAACATCGGCGACGGCGTCTGGGAGCTCATCATACCGAGAGGCCGCATTCACAACGGCGACTATTACAAGATGATCGTCACTTGGCCCGGAGGCCGCGGCGAACGCATACCCGCATACGCCACACGCGTAGTCCAGGACCCCGACACCCACATTTTCGCCGCACAGGTGGACAGCCCCGCCCGGCCCTACCGATTCCGCGTGCGCGACTTCAGGCCCACAACCGACCCCCTGCTCATATACGAGTGCCACATCGGCATGGCCACCGAGCAGGAGAAAGTAGGCACATACAACGAATTCACCGACAATGTGCTGCCACGCATCGCCGCCGACGGCTACAACGCCATCCAGATCATGGCCATCCAGGAGCACCCCTACTACGGCTCCTTCGGGTACCACGTCAGCAGCTTCTACGCTCCCTCCTCACGCTTTGGCTCCCCCGACGACCTCCGACGCCTCATCGACACCGCCCACCAGCTCGGCCTGGCCGTCATCATGGACATCGTCCATAGCCACGCCGTAAAGAACGAAGCAGAAGGCCTCGCACTCATCGACGGAGATCCCAACCTCTACTTCTACTCCGGCGACCGGCACACTCATCCCGCCTGGGATTCCCTCCTATTCGACTACGGCAAGGACTACGTCCTCAACTTCCTCCTCAGCAACTGCAAGTACTGGCTCGATGAATTCCGCTTCGACGGATTCCGCTTCGACGGCGTCACATCCATGCTATACATTGACCACGGCCTCGGCAAGGCATTCTCCTCATACGACGATTACTACAACGGCAACCAGGACACCAACGCCATCGTTTACCTCACGCTGGCCAACATCCTCATCCACCAGGTCAACCCCAACGCCATCACCATCGCCGAGGAAATGAGCGGAATGCCCGGCCTTGCACTCCCCGTCAGCCAGGGCGGAATCGGATTCGACTATCGCATGGCAATGGGCATCCCCGACTACTGGATCAAGCTCATCAAGGAAAAGAAAGACGAGCAGTGGCTCCCATCATCCATTTTCTACGAGCTTACCAACCGCCGCAAGGACGAGAAGACCGTCTCCTACTGCGAAAGTCACGACCAGGCGCTCGTCGGCGACAAGACAATCATATTCCGCCTCGCCGACAAGGAAATGTACTGGCACATGATGGTCGACGACAACGACTACACCATCGAGCGAGCCATGGCGCTCCACAAGATGATACGTCTCGTCACACTCGCCACCATCAACGGCGCTTACCTTGACTTCATGGGCAACGAGTTCGGCCATCCAGAGTGGATCGACTTCCCCCGCGAAGGCAACGGCTGGAGCTACAAGTACGCACGCCGCCAGTGGAGCCTCGTCGAGCGCCAGGACCTCAAGTACCGCTTTCTCAACGATTTCGACAACGCCATGATCCGTGCCGTCCTCGCCGAGCCAGGATTCCAGGCCACACCCGTCGTCGAGCTGTGGCACCAGGACTCCGACCAGGTCCTCGTCTTCCGCCGCGGCGACCTTGTCTTCGCTTTCAACTGGTCGCCCAACGTCTCCTACACCGACTACGGAGTACTCGCCCCCGCCGGGGAGTATCGCCAGATTCTCGACTCCGACGCCAAGTCCTTCGGTGGGAACGGATTCCTTGACCCCACCGTCACCCACTTTACCAACTCCGACCCTCTCTACGACCCCCAGGGCAAAGGCTGGCTCAAACTATACCTCCCGGCACGCACCGCCGTAGTCCTTCGCCGCATCCATTCCTGACACATTATGATAAAAGAAAAAGATATAAAAGAAAAAGGGTCGCGAACATCGCGGCCCTTTTCCGTCTTTCATTCCAGCAGGAACCTATAAAGAGGCATCGCGCCCAACTGGTGGCTCCTGCCGCTGCCGGTAGCACGGCGTGCAAACTATCTAATAACCTAAAGATTTTTCACCTAAGCGGGCTCCTCGGCCACGTGGTCGCCTCAGCGCACCCTTCCGGCTTCGGATATTTGCCCGTCTTCTTTTCTAACGCCCAGGTACGCGCCCTGGTTCATTCCTGCATCCTCCCTCCTTATTGGTCACTCTTAACCTTTTTTAACATTCGCCATTAAACCATTGAAAAATCGGGATGTTGAAACGCCTGTTGCTGCGCACTTCGGCGTTTCAGGGGTCACGGGCACTTGACAAGGGGCTCGAAAAGCAGTAACTTTGCACTCGCAATCGGGAGAACGGCCACCGAGGCCGCCATTCCGGCAGCGGAGAACAATGACAAATTGCGACAGGACAAGCCATCAAGAAAGGCAAGCAAGCAAGGAAGGAACAGGAGAAGCTCTATCGAGTGACTCGCCTTCAATTCCACCTTTGAAGAATAGCTACCGGCCAGGACAAGCACAGTCGCCGCGACCTACGAGTTGCCGATTTTCCGTCAAAAGAAGATACAAAGCAACATAAACAGCGGAGAGTTTGATCCTGGCTCAGGATGAACGCTAGCGGC